>ERZ1034946.40-NODE-40-length-129534-cov-102.693788_pt1 | contig 129534 bp, 83 predicted proteins | sample MGYA00520591_ERZ1034946 | MGnify/ENA primary metagenome ERZ1034946 (study PRJEB33766, sample SAMN09781753) | gut metagenome | biome: gut microbiome | host: Homo sapiens | place: Madagascar | study: EMG produced TPA metagenomics assembly of the PRJNA485056 data...
GAAGATATACCTTATGAGATTATTCTGTAGTTAGTTTGTAAGCAATAAAGCTCCAGACCATTAAACGGGTTTGGGGCTTTTTATGTATATCCCCCACCCAAGAATATAGGTACTTGAAATTCATACCCCCGCCCCTTTTCTTGAGGAAGTGTTTCTATTTAGACTTTATGCTTTGATAGAGTGAAATATTTGATTTGTCAGTAAGCGTATCAGATGTATATTGTGCATAAGCCCCTTCTATTACCCAATAATCCCCTCACCAATCATTAGGAAAAATGAAAGGATAACATGAATTGCTATTCAGCCCACAAACGCTTTGAACTTCTGAAATGTGCGGACTTATCAACGATTTGTATATGTCTACATATAAAGATGCACAGAGGAAAGTGATAAGAAAGAACTTCATGTCAAGCCCTCATTTTGTCCTTAAATACACTATTTACTAATCTATTATTATGCGTATGGAGAATTTAAAGATTTTATTGACGTTTGGAATAATTCTAATTGTGCCAGTAGTCTTAATGCCACAGTTCTTTATTGGATTATTAATACTGATTGTGGCTTGCTTAGCTTTCAGACAGAGGAATTTCTAATATTAACTTAATAAATTACAGATTATGGAATCAACATTACAGATTATGCCAGTACAAAGAACTAGTAGAAACTTTGGTGAATTTGCAGAAGAAGCGGTAATAATTGAAGAGCCTGTTATTAAGCAGAAGCGACCTCTATTCATTGAAGCCAATACGATTGAAGCCAGTTTGGAGCATCTAAGGAATGATTGTATTATACCCGTATTCGCAAAGGACAACGAAGCTACATTATCTCATGTGGCTTTCATTGAAGCGGTACAGGATGCAACCAATACATTCTTTAGCGGTGAACAAATTGAATCGCCAGACATTCGTGTTTCTCATGTAATCAAGGGTAGGATTCCCGAAGCAATACACAAACCCGCCAATCAGTTATTAGAGAGTGATAAGACTATCTACTACGAAAGGTGCGCTTTTGTTATTGAAGTTCCTACTATCTATGAGACAGTGAACGGAAACAGGCTAACACTTACTATTGGTGGTGTGAGAGCTTATAATCACACCAATCTGTATTCAAAGAAAGGTGCGGAGCGGTTTAAAGTGTTTATTGGCTTTACTTGTAAGGTTTGCACAAATCTATGTGTATCTACAGACGGTTATCTTAGTTTCTTGGAAGTTACCAATACAAGGGATTTATACCAAGCGGTATTGGAAATGTTCCACAAATACGATGCAGCCAAACACATACATTTGATGCAGTCTTTAGGCAATACCAGTATGACGGAGCATCAGTTCTGCCAACTACTTGGAAGAATGAGACTTTATCAGTCATTACCGCAAGGCTATCAGAAAGATATACCTAAAATGTTGCTTACTGACACACAGGTTAACAATGTGGCTAAGGCTTATATCAATGATGAGAACTTTGGCAGTTTGGGGAATGATTTGTCTATGTGGAAGTTCTACAACTTACTCACAGGTGCAAATAAGAGTAGCTATATAGATTCATTCTTGGATAGAGCCTATAATGCTACAGAACTTGCAACGGGTATATGTTCCGCTTTACATGGTGATGACAAGTATCAATGGTTTCTTAGTTAGTGGTATTACAGAGTACTTAAAAGGGACATCCATATAATAAGGGTGTCCCTTGATTATTCATTACCTATTAATACTCAAAAGATTATGTTACAAGCGTTACTAGTCGTTATATCTTGGATTATCTTGTTACTTGTTATGTGTGCAATTTCACCTGTTGTATTCTTCTTGATGATTATTTGGACTATATACAAGATTATTACGGTGAAGTAGTACATGAAGAACTAATAAGGGTATCTATATACTATATATAGGTACTCTTTCTATTTATAAACCTCTTAAATATTTGGAATATGGTAATAGAAGGCAGTCGCGAATACAAGGCAGCGCAAGAACTTGAAAGAGCCTTGAACGATTATAGTTGGAATCCTAAAAGGTTTGCTGAAAGTACAAAGTGTTATCACCGTACACTACAGCAGGAATTAATAAAAACCATAGTGGAGATTATTCGCATGGTTGGTAGTAAGGACTATGGTACAGACCTTAGGAATCAGGCATCGCACGAACTTTGCAAACGGATAGTTGACAGTGGTGTGTTGGATGAAGCTCACCTACCTTTTATATAGGTTGAATGAAGTAAGGGCATTATTTACTTAGTGTCCTTGCTTCATAATATTCACTTTGTTAATTAGTGAATGTTTAGCTAGTAATCAGTAAGTTAGATATTCCAACTAAAAAATAATATTCACTTTTATTAGTTTCACTATAAAACAGAACGTTATGTCACTTAAATATTCAAGTACAACAGCAGATTATCTGCAATGGAGCGAAGCGATGAACTTAATAAGAAAGTTGGCAAGGGACAGTAATTATAAGATGTCACTTCTTATTGCTTTGGGTTGCTTCACAGGTCTAAGAATTTCTGATATTCTTGCTTTGAGGTGGAATCAGATACTAGATGCAGAAGAATTTACCATTATAGAGATTAAGACAGGAAAGCAAAGGACTATTAGGATTAATATGCAGCTACAACAACATATCAGAGATTGTTATGAGCATATAAATCCAGTTGGCATAAATGCGCCTGTATTAATAAGTCAGAAGGGGACAGTGTACACAGTTCAGAGAATCAATGTCATGCTGAAAGAGATTAAGAAGAAGTACAAGTTGCATATAGGCAATTTCAGTTGCCATTCTCTTAGAAAGACCTTTGGCAGACAGGTCTACAACATGAATAACGATAATTCAGAGCTTGCACTTGTTAAGCTCATGGAGCTATTCAATCATTCCAGTGTATCAATTACTAAGAGATACTTGGGATTAAGACAGGAAGAATTATTAAATACCTATGATTGTCTTAGTTTCTGATAATTGAGACTTGAGACAGGATAAACCAGAGATTTTTTATTTATACCCTGAATAGTTCTGTCTCAAATCACAAAAATATGAAGTAGAAATAGCTCTCAACTCTTATTTTAACAGGCAGATTTAATTGCAAAATAAATACCTTTCATTATCTTTGTGCCAATCCTAGAAATAGGAGGACATATTAACGAAAGGCATTTTGTTATTGTCTCTATTCATCGAATCTTGCAAATTTGAAACCATACAGAGACAGTAACAACAATGCCCGTGCTGATGTTTACTTTCTACTCCAGTAGAGTAGCCTGTAATATTATTGGCATGGGTAACTGTTGTTATATCTTGTATGGTAGGTTTTGCAAGAACCTGATGAATGAGGTGTACAATGGTTCCCATGCCTTTTTTGTATGTAGAATTGTATCTATTGGGAACTGGATACAACAAATGATAGACTATGGAACAGGCATATTTACAATTAGTCCCTACCTCTCAAACAGTATGTAGACTGTTAAAATCTTCACTAAATCCAGAGATTAGGCATTTTTATCTTAAAATCTTTGGGCAAATAAACTAAGTAATTATTATATTTGTGACAAAATAAAGTATTATAGCAACCAATTATATGCTATCAGTTCTCTAATACTTTAAATACTATGATTAACTACTTTCTTGGGGAGAATTGGGGAGTATAAATTTACATTTAGAGAGAAGAGGCTATTTTACTAATCTGTAAATGAGAACGCTATACTAAAGTAGAAATATAATTAACCTAATGAATATATAGTTATATGGCACCAACTTTTCGTTTAAGTCCAGAAAGCCTGCAAATGATTGAAAATGTCTGTAATGGCTTTAGAAGATTTGAGAATTATCATATTGTAACAACTGATGATAATTGGAGTACTGGAACATTTCATATTGATGTTTATCACATGGGACGCTTTTGTTCTAAATATATATTTTGTCCTACTCTGAATGGTAAAATTGGTTCAATAGCCATATATGGCGTTGGGCTTTCTGACCATCTAAGAAAAATACAAGCATCTATGATTTGTTTTGGTTTAAGAGTTGAAGAAGTTTACATAGATAATGAAGGGATTAACCCTTATGTAGATGTAACACTGGCTCCTTATTAGAAATGGCATTAAAAAGAAGAAAATGCTTACCTATGCAGATTTCAATAATAATAGTATGAATATTGCATATAAAATTAGACAAATATTAAAATCATAAGGATATGGCAACTGATTATAGCAGATTAATGGATATCATTAATTCAGAAAAAGAAAGAAGTAAAAGGATGATGAGCTCACTAAGAGTTGAGGATAAAACTGCAATTTTGCAACTTGTATGCCAGTTGATACTTTCAGCAGATGGCAGTATGGTAGAGGAAAGGGATAATTGTGTGGTTGATTATGTTCTAAAAGAGTTAGGATATGATACAGATAATGATTCTGGAGCAATTGCAGGTAATATATTGTGGAATCAAGCTACAGAAGCAAATCCTTTTAAAGCTTTCCAGATTGTATCAGAGCTCAATAGGGATGTAAAAAATGAAGTTAGAGTTATATTACTCCAGATTTGTAAAATGGGTGGCAACTTCATGAATAGAGTAAATATAGCCCAACAGATATTTCAAAGGACAAATATTGAATACTATCCTTTATGATTACACTAGCAGAAGCGCAACAGATAACAGTAGAATCTTATAATGATTTGTGTTATAGAAATGGAGGACAGGTTAGAGGGAATGATACAATTTCTGATATAGTGAATGTTGGATGTCACTACCTGTTATCCCATTACAATAATATAGTACAAACAGCTAATAAGGATGAAGTATATAATATTGTTCCGCATAATTATCAATATATGGCAGAAGCCAAAGTTATAGCAGGTGCAATGAAACAATGGTTGCCAGACTTGTTAACTCAACAAAATATTGAAGGAATTGCTTCTATGATTATTCTCAATATTGGTTGGTCTGGAATGTGGGATTTTTTATGTGGTTATTTTAAGCAAGAACATGACAGAGTAATATGAAAACATTCTTACTGGATAGCTTTAATAGATATAAAAGATTCAGTGAAGAACTGGATGTTAAGACTATATTATGTAATAAGTCTTGGTTAATATTCAATGATTGTGGAGATAAGGAATTGTATGTTTTTCAAGAAAACGGTTCTCTCATTGCGTCAGTAAATGGCAATGTTACCAATGCTAAATGGCAATACATACCTGCCAATAAATCTCTTGTTGTTTCTTTCAGGGAACAATCATTTATGTTTCATCCTTCATTTATTAATAATGTCATATTCGCTTTACAGCAAGATGGCACAGAAAGATTTGCCTTTATGATAAATGAAGAGCAAAGTGAATCTTTTTATCCTAAATCTCTTAAAGAACTGAATAACTATTTTGAAGGAATAGAACGTAAAAGAATTGAAGCGGAAGAACAAGAGAAAAGATGGTTGATTGAGCAACAACGGAAAGAACAGCAACGCATAGAGGAAGAGTATAAAAGACAGCAACAATATCGTATAGAGCAGGAAAGACTACGACAAGAAGAAGCTAGAAGAGCAGAGGAAGAAAGAAGAATCGAACAAGAGAAACTTGCGAAAACCAAGAAAGAGAATGATATACTAAAACAATATAAACTATTTTTGGCAGCAAAAGTTTTAGGCTATATTTTAATAGCAAGTATTACTGCAACGCTTACAATTTTGGCATATAACACTTCTACTGACGGAGCTTGGCTTATTGTTCCACCAATAGTTCTTTGTATATTATATTGTGGTTATAAAATATCTATTTCATGGTTACGAAAAAAAATATTAACCCATCATTTGAGAACTGAGAAAGAGAAGGAAGAAGCAGAGATAGAAAATGCGTTTAAGATACAAAATAAGCTTAATAGTAATAAAGATGCTCGTGAATTAGCTAAGCAAATATTATTAAGAGTAGAAAATCTCAATACCCACTATGGGTTGAAATTTAGAGTTAATTGGATATGTCCTAATAAAACATACAAAGAAGTATCCTTAATAATCAATAATGGAAGTGATGTCCTTCTATACGAACATTTGGCTATTTGGGGTAGTCAAGAAATTAAATTAAAAGAGGTGAAACCAACAATTAGAATTACTTTAAGACTCATTTGGGATAACATACCTGTTTATAAAATCATTTTAATAAATAAAGAATGAAGGTGTTTAGAATATTAATAGTATTGATTGTATTGAGTACAGGATTTTATTCTTGTACAAATAAAGAAAATAGAACTAGAGATAATGTCATTGACAGCACCTTACAGGTTAATGTTACCTCTATTCTGGAAGAAAAATTATCAGAGATAAATGCCCAATCTGGGCAAGTTATAGTTATGGAAGTTCAGACAGGGCAAATTAAGGCTTTAGTTGGACTTACTAAGAAAGACAGTACGAACTACCAATCATGCGAGAACTTCTCTGTATGGCAGTCTACAGGTCTGATGCACCCAATATCGCTATTGGTAGCTTTAGAAACTGGTAAGGTGAAATTGAGTGATAAGGTTGATACAGGAGATGGTATCTATCAAGTTCATGGCAGAGAGCTTAAAGACCATAATTGGCATAGAGGTGGATATGGCGAGCTTACAGTACAAGAAGGATTGGCAGCTAGTTCCAATATTGCCATTTATAAGACTATGGAGAAGGCTTTTGGTGATAATCCCCAAGCATACTTTGATTTACTTACTAATATGAGCTATGGTAAACCGGATAGTATTACAGGAATAGCCAATCTAAAGCCTGCACACTTTGTAACTCCTAAAGATAACAACTGGACAAAGACAGCCTTTGTATGGTCTAGTATTGGTTATAACCAACACGTATCGCCAATCCAAATACTAACCTTCTATAATGCTATCGCCAATAATGGGAAGATGATACAGCCTCAACTATATAAGGATAGTGTAGTAGTTATTAATCCACAAATAGCAAGTAGGGCTAGTATTGATAGCTTGAAACTGGCACTAGCATTTAATATTACTGACGGATTGGGTCACCCTGCCAAGTCTGATAAGGTACTAGTTGCAGGTATGCAGGGAACTAGTTCATTATCTACTAATGAGGATAGTACTAAGGGTATGTATGCGGTAGAGTTCTGTGGTTACTTCCCTACTGATAATCCCAAGTATAGTATTATTGTATCTATTAATAAGACTGGATTACCTGCAAGTGGTGGACTAATGGCAGGTGATGTATTTAGGAAAATAATAGTAAATTTAAAACAGAATTGAAATGACAAAAATGTCTCAATGTAGTACATGTATTGGAGATGGAGTTCATTGTGAACATTATCGACCAACTGATGACAGTCCTTGTCCTAATTATATATTTGATACTTCAAGTACGGAACAAGGTACTATTAAATATGAAGTTAAGAAAGCTTTGTATCGATATATTATGCGAATTGCTATAGCCCTTATACTTCTTCCTCTTATTGGAGCAGTAACTTTTAAGACTTATATATTTATAATTCTTTATCTAGTTTTTTTCGTTTCTCTCTATTTAGTAATTGCACACTTTGATAGTATATTGCGATTTGTTAAGGGGAAATTATGGAATAGAAAGATAAAACATCATAAAACAAGGAACTTACAAAGGCACAAGAACTAATTAAATTTGAAGAAACTGTTTATCGCATAATTTCTACACAAATAGAATATGGAAGGTTGGATAGTTTTAGGCTTAATACTAATAGTTATCGCCTATTTCTTTGGCAGGATTGGATTTGCATTTGAGGAAGATAAGGAACAGTCTGAATATGCAAAAACAAATGACGCTATTGATAAAGCAATTGATGCAGAAGATAACAAGACACGAAATCTAGTTATCAGTACGCTGAAGGAGATTGGTTGTCAACCAGAAGTTGATGATGAAGATAGAATCTGTTTTAAATACCAAGGTGAGGAGTTTTTTATAGATGCAGATAACAATTATCAGTTTGTCACTCTCTGGGACACTTGGTGGCTATGTGTAGATTTGGATAATGCCAATGTTGAGAATTTAAAGGAAGCAATAAACTTGAATAATATAAATACTATTGTTTCCACTGTCTATTCCATTGATGAAGATAATAACCAGATGGGAATACATTGCAAGGCAATAATTGTATTTACTCCTTCAATAACAAACAGAGGAAATTATTTGAAAACAATACTCAATGATTGTTTCAAGGCTCATGATTTACTAAAAGAACGGTTTATACGTCTTAATTTCAAACAAGAGAAACATGAAGCCAAAAGGGTAGTTATAAAAGGATTTAATTAATAATATCATGAAGAAGTTTTTTAGTTCTATGTTTAATACTTCTCCCCAAGTAAAGAATATCTCAAAAGATAAGGAAGAAGATGATTGGGTTGATAGATTAGAGAATGAAATGTTTCTGTCAAATGAATTTAGGTTTCAACACCAAAATGAAAAGTATCAATTACGTGCTACTCCTAATGAGAAAGTGACTTTAGGGGTATTACTTAATAGGACTTTTGATATAAGGCAAGAAGAAGTTTCTGATTTATATATTGTTACAGATAACATACGTGAGAAAAAAGGAAGGCTTATTGTTGACGGAAATGAAATCTGGAACTTTGATTTATGTAATGCAGTCCTTATCAAACATGATAATGGAGATATAGGCTATAGATTTAGTGAAAATGTTGTCTTGTCTATTTCCTATAGAAAGGGTTATGCCAAACAGGAAGATAATGACAAATCCATTGGCAGAGTGAATGACACTATCATTGTACATTTAAGAGGATGTGGCGGTGGAAAAGATACATGGTTTATTCGTGCATCTATTATGCTGCCAACATTTAGCCATGAAGGAGATAAGACATATACTAGAACCGCGAATCAACCTCAAATATTAAGTGTTTTGTTTGCCTATGACAATACAAGTCCAGAACAAAGAATAGAAGAGTATAAGGCTATTCATGACAGAGCGATTGAGAAATTTAACAATGGGGAAGAACTGGAGTTTAATGAGTATTGTATTATCTCTCAAATGATACCTACCATTGGAAAGGATTTTTATTGGGGTAATGAAGTTTTAAAAGAAAATAGATATTGGGATGCAATTATATATTTGGAGAATGTGTATCATGCTTTACGAGAAAGTTGGCTAAAAGGCAATATTACAGATGAGGATAAAAAGATGTTTTACCAAACCTGTTACATTATGGGATATTGTTATGCGGAAATGTGTTTATATGAGAAAGCTCTTTTTTATCTGGAAATAGTTCGTCCGTTAAATAACATTACATACAACATAGAATACATAAACTGTTTAGCAAATAGTAGAGATATAAGGGCTATTTACACTATTCATGATGAACTTAATCAATTGGCACAATTAAAAGAAAATGAGATTACGGATAGTGTTATATATTATCACAATTTCTTGCGTAGAAGAAGAGCATACACCTTTGTTGACATGGGACGGTTAGATGATGCAGAGGAAGCATTTAAGGAAATGTTGAATGAAGATGCAAATAAGGAATATGCCAAAGGCGAGTTGGAGTATATTCAAGAACTGAAAAAACGAGAGAGTATTGAAGGTTAAATAAAAGGTTTATAGAAAATAATTTCTTATAAGTGGTGGATTTACGGTATGTAATGTATTTAGACAAATTGTAGATACAATGAACTTCTAACCAATAAACAGATTTGCAATGACAGAAAGAATAGCAAATGTAACTAACGACTTCGATTCATTATGCAACATTTGCATAGAAGTCTTGGAAGGACTATCCCAAGACCTTGGAATGAGTTATGGAGAATTGAATGTGTGGTTGTTTGTAATCATTCAACCTGCATTGATACTGATATTCTTTACCACAACTGTAATTCTTACTATAAGGCTTTACAGAAAGAATAAGGACTTTAAACGTGGAAACTTAATCACTGCTTCAATATCTACCATAGTTATAATTGCATTTGTTATTGCTATGCTATTAGGTACTGCCTATGTATTTCTAATCTTAGCAGTAGGAAGTAGGGGAATTAATGAACCTGTTTGAGTTTAGGCAAGTGATGTATTTAAGAAGATTATTTTATACAACAATCAACATTCTGATAACAACGATAAATGAATGAAAGGGGAACGGTAATCATGTTAAAATTACAAGAGAATAAAAAGTAGCTTATTGATATATTGAAAAAATAGGCTACGAACCAGAAATGGAAGAAACAACTGGAAAAGTAAAATTTATAACTCGTTATCAAGAGTGTATCTATATTGGTAGTGACGATAAATCTCCATTTATTGTTATTTGGGATATAAATTGGGCAAAAATAAGTTTAGACAACCCTAATATTAATAGGGGAATAGAAACTATAAATCAAACCAATATCCATGGTATAGCAACTATATGTTATTCTATTGATGAAACAGAGAGGGTGCTTGGATTAAACTCCAAACATGAAATTCCATTCATAGTGGAAATTCCTCATATAGAAAGTTATCTTTATACCAACATAAGTTGTTCTTATAGTGCACGTGAAGATTTCTTTAACAAGTTGGAATATCAGAATATCCATTTGGAAAAATCTAAAGAAAGACTAAGACCAATAGGTTGGAATATGCTTCATAAAGCACCTCCAATTAAAAGATGGTTATATATTGGAACAGCATTTAATCATTCATACTAATCTAATAATCAGAGAAATGAGAATATGAAAAACAATATTCTAATAGGTGCAATAGCAGGAGATATAATAGGTTCTGTTTATGAATTCCGTTCAATAAAGACTACAGACTTTGAGCTATTTTTTGATTATTCCACTTTTACAGATGACACTGTTATGACTGTTGCAAATGCAGATTGGTTATTAACAGGTGATAGTCTTTTAGGAATAATGCAAGACTATGGGCATAGTTATCAAGCTAATTATGGCGGTTGGTTTCAATCATGGTTAAGAGAAGAAAATCCTCAACCATACGGCAGTTGGGGAAATGGTTCTGCCATGCGAGTAAGTCCGATTGGTTGGGCTTTTGATACTCTGGAAGAAACTTTAGATACAGCTAAACGAAGTGCAGAAGTCACACATAATCATCCAGAAGGAATAAAAGGAGCACAGGCTACAGCAGCTTGTATATACTTGGCTCGTACTGGTAAATCTAAGCAGGAGATTAAAGAGTATGTTGAAACTACATTTGGATATAATTTAAATAGAACTTGTGATGATATAAGACCTACATACCACTTCAATGAAAGCTGTCAAAGTACAGTACCAGAATCTATTATCGCTTTCTTGGAGAGTACGGATTATGAAAGCGCTATCCGTCTTACTATATCTTTAGGTGGCGATGCTGATACAATGGGGGCTATTACAGGTGGAATAGCAGAAGCATATTATAAAGAAATACCTCAATACATCGTATATGAAGTGCTTAAAAGGTTACCAAATGAATTTATTGATATAATGCAGAAGTTTTATGAGAAGTTTGTTAAATGATAAGATTGTAGATATGGCTATTGATGCAGAAGATAATAAAACAAGAAATTTGGTTATTAGAACTTTGAGAGAGATTGGTTGTCAGCCAGAAGTTGATGATGATATTTGTTTTAAATACCAAGGTGAGGAGTTTTTTATTGATGCGGATAATAGGGAACCTTTCATTACACTATGGAATATATTTGGAGTGCCTTTAACCATAGATGTAAACATTATGAAAGAAGCTATAAATCAAACTAATCGGGAGGGATGTATCACTTCGTCATATTCCATTAATATAAAAAGAAATATTATGGTTATATATTGTAAGAGCCATTTGCCATTTATATATGGAATACCTGCAATTCAAGAATATCTGCAATGTAATCTTGACAATTTTTCTTGGACATATCAATATTTAATGGATAAACATAATTCTTTAAAAGAGAATCCTACAATGCAGAGTTCAAAAGAACGAATCGTTATAAAAGGTTTTAACACCAAAAGTGATAATGAATAAGAAGAAAGGTGCATTTTTGGTATGCACCAGCCTTTTTACTAAAGAGAACCATAACTATTCTTCTTTATGGTTCTCTTTAACTATTTATTAAGCAGCATTCATTTGTTCCATTACATCGTTTGCGTCTTTTTCAGCTTTGTTTATATCGGTTTTGTTTATGACGTTTTGTTTTGAATAATCGGACTTACGTACTAATTGTACTTTACACATATTGTATAATACACCTACAATTAAAACCATATTTTCTATAACAAGCTGTTCTTCTATTGATAGATTATACCAATTTACACGTTTTTCACCATACGACTCAATAATATTCCGCATCTTATTAAGTTGTTTCAAATACAACGAATACATGCGCAATAATGTAGCATTATATCTTTCAGCAGTTCTTTGCAAATCATAAAGATAGTTACATATATCATTGATTTTTTGTTCATTAGAAATCATTTGTTCCCATACTTTATCCGCTTTACTCGAAAGTTTAGAACCTGTACAGCTAAATATGACACCTCCAACTAATAAACCTGCGCCTAATGTCGTAGCACCTAAAATAGTAGTACCCAATGCTATTCCACCACCTCCTGCAGCAAGTGAACCGCCGCCAAGAGCGGCAAGAGTTGCATTTGTTGCAGCAGCTCCACTTAAAACTGAAATTGCAGTTCCTGTTGAAGCCGTACCAAGAGCCATGATAGCAGCCGTCGTTGCACCTGATGCAGCAAATCCCCCAGCTGTACCTAAAGCAGCCCCACCTAAACCTCCAATAAGAACACTAGCTCCGACAGATGCTTTCTTGATTTCTTCACCTTCAAACTTTGGTATTGAGACATTACCAATTTTTATATCTGCAAACTCAGGTCGACATTTAATTCGTTCAAACAAACCGGAGAATAGTTGAAGTTCGGAAAGGACTTTCATTTCATTCTCACCCAAGATATCCATAGCCTTACAAGCATTTTTATTCATCCTTTCAAGGCGAGCATTGTTTGAATCATTCCTTTTTTGAGCCTTTTTTAACTTATCATTGGCTTGTTTCATCTTAACACCGCCATGAACTCCCAATCCTACACCTGATGTCCCTGCAACAGCAGCTGCTATTCCTAAGATTAATGGTAATGGCATAGCTATTCTCCTTTCTCTACTAAATTAACTAATGACATATAAGCTGACATATAAGCATCTTCTAAATTAATCGCTTGTTCTATAAATGTTCTATCAATTTTAAAAATATTTGCCAACTGTTGTACTAGAGCCTTTTCTTCAGCAGCATAGTTTCCGTCAGCAAACGCCAATGCCAGCAACTCTAAAAATACAATTCTTTTTGTTTGGACTGTCGAGTTCATCGCAAATTCCTCAATGATTTTATCAATATCTCCTTGTCCTTCAAAGTTACAAACAGGAATCTGGATTTCATTTGAGTAAACAGATAAAATCTGTTTTTCAGACTCTTCAACAGCACCATCGGCTTTTATTACTGCCACGGCAAGTTTCATAAAATTCTCTTTTTCTGTAGGATTGAGTGAATTTAAAAACATAGCTCATTATTTTTTAGTTTGTTACATATTTCATAGTTGAGTTTATAAAACTCATCACGAGTGTATTCCTCTTTGAAAAATTGTTCGTAGCAATCGTCTATCCGGCAAAGCAAGGGTCTTTCATTATAAATACTACAAAGATTGCCTTTCAAGTATTTACAAATTCCATCACCTCTATCCAAATCAGCATAAATTGATATACCTTGTAGATTTCTACAACATTCTCCGCATTTATTACACCTAAACATTAGCTTCGTAATATTAACAAAATTTTAATTTACTATTGGGGTCAGCCATAAACGAATTCATTTCTTTGTGATTACCAAAAGGTAATTTAATTTCCAATCTTTCGCATACATCTCTCAAAGCAAAATTCAATTCTTGCTGATTATTAGCATTCTCTAAGATAGATACAGCCTCACTATAAGATTGTGTTTCTTTTTGGAATGTGACCACATCTATATCCATCAATTTAGCGCAATATTCTTCCAACAGCTGTGCTTGCGTTCGATAATATACCACAATGTCATCAACGGTCGGAATTGAATTAAGCACTTGTACTATCTTATTAACAGTGGAATTTTTATCCAAAAGATATAACAATGAGCAACTCAATATGCCTGTGACAAGTGTTCCGCAAAACGTTTGCACAATGTTCCCAACGACAGGTATTGCTGCAACTCCTGTTTTGGCTATCAAATCGCCAACCATTGTGCCAGCAACAACGCTGGCTCCTGTTGCTATAATTTTTGCAGCCGCCCTAAATTGTTCACCGAAAGGAAGAAAATCAGGGTTGAACAAGAGTATTTTAGTCGCTTCAACTAAAGAAGCCCACGATTGACGGATAATCCTTATCACATTCTTAGCTGTAGCAAAGAATATATTACAAAGCGTTGTGGTTAAGGAAGCCAATATTCCTCCTACTGCACCTTCTATAAACTTATGCCATAGCTCTTTGTACTTGAGTTTGGCATTTTCTAAACCTTTTTTTACTCCCGAAGCTATATTGTTAAATAACGTCCTGCCGTCCTCCTTGCCTTGTCTTATTTCATCTCGGACGGCAAACCATATTTCACTGAAAAATAATCCAAGTGCCTGACGCAATCCCATAGCAATACCAACCTTTCCCGCGGCTTTTACTGTGTCCTTGAAAAAAGCTGGATTTGTGTAATAAGTTCGGTTTATTTTTTCATTATAGGCTTTTCTTGCCTGTTTGTCTTTTTCAAGCATTCTTTTTTTTGTCTCTTCATCAAGTTCGGGATGAGCTTTTATATATTCTTGAATGCTTTTGTCTTGCATTGAAGCATTTAAACTCTTATTTGTCCAACCAAAATTATCTTCAGAATCAGCAAGTTCTTTTCCAACTAATCCAGATAAAAGACGTCCTTTATCTTCATGTATTTCTTTTGCAGCTATTATATGGTCTAATTCCGCTTTTTTATTTGGTGGTATAGATTTTGTATGCCCATAAAAGCCTATATCTTCATTGGTATATTCATCTTTTATGTTTTTTCCTGTAGCTTGCCATTTTTCTCTTGCTTCATGTTTCTTTTGCTGAAAATTACCTCCTTTATGATAAGCTATACCATCATAATTCCCTCTGTTATTATAGGCCTCTTCATTCCTCTTATTCTTATATTTCATTTGTCCATCTTTTCCAATCTGCCGCACATTATTAATTGTATCAACATCACCTCCGTGTTGGTCACGCACTAAAAAGTCAAGTCCAAACGATGTAATAAGGCTTTGTATTACCACACGCTCATACTGTTCAAATATGCTATTATACACATTTGTTTCAGTATCATAGTTTCTGTCTATTTGCTTCACAAAGTTCTCAACCATAATCTTTTAAGGTCTTTAATCAAAAATACGAAGCGCGGAATTGTAATGCAACCTTTGCCCCTTTGAATAATTTCCCACATTTTGCAACAAGGTAGCATAACGCTTCTGTTTTACTAATTCAATTACAAATATAATAATTATTAATTATATAAATAATATCTTTTTATCAAAAAAACTTAGATTTAATAGACGCATTAATATATGAACGAATAAAAAGGGGACAAATTAATTGCACCCTTAAAAACTGATTCAACTAATTATCTATTATACAAGAAGGCGGCATTTGAACTATCTATCAAATGTCGCCTTTTTAATTCATTTCCTTCTCTTCTTAACTAATTTATGCTTATCCTTCTTAGCTGAGTTTGAGAATAGTTGCTCTAACATTTCCCTTGTAATAGGTCTGTATATAATATCTGTATATGTAGTTTCTCTAATCTCTTGTGGTAAATAAGAAATCACGGTGCTCTTTTTGGGTGTTACTTGCATATTTTTGTAGAAATAAATAGGTTGGTAATTGATTTATCTACAGCAAAGGTACAGATAAGAATCAGGTAAATCTAATACAAGATATACATTCTGGATTATTAGAATATATGTGCGTATATCTTCAAAAGGATGCGAGTTGAGATAACAAGCAAAGCAATTCTTGTAACTGATTCATGACAGATATTTATGATTTTATTTTTTCTACCTGTGAGATATGATGAAACTAAGTCATTGATAAGGTGGTAAGTGAAATTTCATTTACTGCCTTATTTTTTTATCTAATTCTTTCTATCTTTAAGGCATAATTTAAGATTAGAGATATGGAAGATATAAAGCCAATAGATAAGTTTACATTAGACAAATATGTAAAAGAAGAAGATGATTTACTAGAATATGTAGAAATGTTGGGTTGTAAATGTCACCCTGACTATGATTTCATAAGGGTTAAAAAGGAGATAGAGGATAAAGCAGAGACAAATGAAACAGAAGTAGCAACAGAACAACAAGCAGCAACAGAAGAAGAAGAAGAAACAAAGTACGTATTCATGGGTACAACTGTAACACAAGAATTTAAGAAACGGTACAATGCAAAAGTGCTTAATGCTCGCTATACATTTGAGAAATATATACAGTATAAGGATATACAAAATACTTTGGAAGCACTAAATATAGATAGAGAAAAATTCTGGTATCTATTATTGTTTGTTTCTGATTACATTTATGGAAGTTGTTTGGAAGGAATTAAGGTTAAAGAAACTTCAAGAGTATTAGTGGAGAAACTCATGCAACAGCTTGGGAAGAATATTGGTAATAGTGGCTGTATATTATCTTTTATAAAACCAATGACACTAACATTAAAATTACAGGAAAAACATCGCTCTATAGAAATCGACGACCCTATATCATTAGCTTACATTTATCTTGTATATGAAGCAGGGAAGGACTATTTCAGTAATGATAAGCCAACAAGATTTGATACACAAGGAATAGATAGAAAAGGCAAAGACACAGAATATAAAACTATTCTAGTAGCAATGTTCTATAAATTATTGAAGAGTTTCTTTAAACTATTGCCCAAAACAAATACAAGTAAATCTGCAAAAGCATATAGTACAGTTTCTTTGAATAAGACACTATTAATTTCAAGACTTGTTTATTTGACTAACCTATCCAAAGACAAACGGTATACGGGAGTTGATGAGAAAAATAGCAAGCTGTGTCCTAACTTCATAAAAGACCAGATAAAATCTTACAAAGATTATGAAATTCTTAGAGCTAACAAATTTTATAAATGATTCATCAAGGAGGGGTAAATTTATTGGGCTGTTTTTACCCCTCTTACCACCTCTCAAAACATTGCCTTTATTCATATTTCCATTGTAATTTTGCCACCAGAAAGGAACGAAAGTAGAAATGTTTCTACTGGGCAGTCTGATTTTTAATTATGAATAAAAAAAACGAATTAGCACTTCAAGTTTTAACACTAGCAGTGCTGGCAAGTAAAGGAATCAAGATAGCTAGGCTATCAGGTAATCGTAACTTTGACGAAAAGGTGGTTAAAGCCAAAATGAAGTCCATGAAGGCAAATGGAATGTTAGTTCCCGCTATCATAGTGGATGCAAAGAAAGTTATAGAAGCCGGATTGGAAATTGTAGATTTTGAAACGGGAGAAATCATTAGCGCAGCTGATGCAGCCCGGTACGTTGTGTTAGTGGATGCAAACCACCGTTACAAAGGTCATCTAAATCTTCTGGAAGCTAACAAGGACTTAAAAGATGAAGAGAAGTACAAAGGTGAGTTCTATCTTATCTATGCTTTGAATGAAGAAATTGCAGTCTCGAGAATGTTTTCAGAAATTAACGTCTGTACAAATCCTTGGAAAGGTGGTGATTTCACAAAAGGAGCTAAAATGGTATGTAAAGAACCGCTTCCAGTATTAGACTTCATAGAGAAGCTTACAGATGAAGGCTACCCGTTACCAACAGCTTCCAAATGGGCTACTTTCAAAGGCGACATTACTAAAAAGATTATGGCAGATGCAATGGCGGGTAAGATAAGTGACAAATTACGGAAAACTAATGGTCTGAAAAGGGGTGAGAGATTATTAAAAGCGGCATCCGAACACCTCTCTAAAGAGGTTCTTAAAAGTCGAACTCTCATTGATTGGGCTATCAAGGAATACGAAGAAGCAGATGATGAACAAAAAGTTAGTGTGATTAACAGTCTGGTTGGCTTCTTTTCAAGTTTGAACAAAGAGAAAGCAGAGCAGATAGAGAAAGCCAAAGGGCAGCGAGGTGGTGATACCAAAGAGACCATTATAAATCGTCTTCTTAACAATTTCTACGAGCAGTTCACACAATCTCAAAGCACTTCTACTGATGAGTAAAATTAAAAGCCAGTTATCGAGATGATAGCTGGCTTTTGTTTTTTTCCAGTTTAGTAATTTACAAATTTAGCTAATTAATATAATCCTAGTAAATTCTTTCCTAAAATTATCGATGAATAGGGGTAAAAAATATATCTTTGTAGTGGTTTGAATGAGAAATTTAGCACGATATTTAATAACCAACTTTCTAACATCCTGATATTCAAGTAGAGTAATAAAGATAGGAACTTTCTGCATAAAAACACGAGAAGTGTGCAAATAATAGACAGAAATGACAAAAAATACACGTATTCTATCAATTAGTCCACATCCTCTTGGGGTTTGCCACCTATCTTTGCAATCGATAATTAAGAGGTTTTTTCATAATATTTATTTAAGGTTAGAATTAGGTTAACATGAATTTGTCTTATTCCTCTCCTGCAGGCTGCCTGCGACAGATCGCCTGCGGAAGGACATAAGAATTATGAAATCGCCCTCATTAATCATCACCCAATTACCAAGAAAAACAATAGATGTATAACCCTATAGAAATAAGTTACTAAATGAACACATTGACAAAAAGACTCTTCTGGATGGCCCTATGCTGTTTACCGTTTATCTCATCAGGATGTAAACAAAGCGAGACTACCGTAAAAGAAAGCTCCATCAGTGACGCTCTTTACCAGAATTTACCTTTTGAAATGCCGAAAGTACAGCAACCGGTTTTCCCTGCTTACGAAGTAAACATTGAGAAATTCGGAGCCAAAGGAGACGGTCTGTTCCTGAATACCAAAGCTATCAACGATGCTATTAAAGACGTGAATCAACGCGGAGGGGGTAAAGTGATTATCCCGGAAGGTGTCTGGTTGACTGGTCCGATCGAGCTGTTGAGCAATGTAAATCTATATACGGAACAAAATGCGCTGGTACTTTTTACCGGTGATTTTGAAGCATATCCTATCATTGCCACTTCTTTCGAAGGACTCGAGACTCGTCGTTGCCAATCACCGATTTCAGTACGCAATGCAGAAAATATAGCTATCACCGGACATGGTACATTTGACGGAAACGGTGACTGCTGGCGTCCGGTAAAAAAAGGAAAGCTGACTGCTTCACAATGGAAAAAGCTGGTAAACTCGGGAGGTGTTCTCGACGAGAAACAAGAGATATGGTATCCCACTGCCGGCTCACTGAGAGGTGCAATGGCTTGCAAAGACTTCAATGTCCCCGAAGGTATCAACACAGATGAAGAATGGGCTGAAATCCGTCCATGGTTACGTCCGGTGTTGTTAAGCATCGTCAAAAGCAAGAAGGTGCTGTTGGAAGGAGTTACTTTCAAAAACTCACCAAGCTGGTGTCTGCACCCATTGTCTTGCGAAGATTTCACAGTAAATAATATCATGGTCATCAACCCCTGGTATTCTCAAAACGGTGATGCTATCGACTTGGAATCTTGTAAAAACGCTCTAATTATCAATAGTGTGTTTGATGCGGGAGATGATGCCATCTGTATCAAATCCGGTAAAGACGAAGATGGACGCCGTCGTGGAGAACCTTGCCAGAACGTTATCGTGAAAAACAATACAGTATTGCACGGACATGGCGGATTCGTGGTAGGTAGTGAAATGTCCGGCGGTGTGAAGAATATCTATGTAGAGGACTGCACATTTATGGGTACAGATGTAGGTTTACGTTTCAAGAGTACCCGCGGACGTGGCGGTGTGGTAGAAAACATCTACATTAACAATATCAATATGATTAATATTCCGAATGAACCCTTATTGTTCGACTTGTTCTACGGTGGAAAAGGTGCCGGTGAAGAATCGGAAGAAGATCTGTTGAGCCGTATGAAAACTGCCATTCCTCCGGTGACAGAAGAAACACCAGCTTTCCGCAATATTCATATTTCCAATATTGTTTGCAGAGGTTCGGGACGTGCCATGTTCTTCAACGGACTGCCGGAAATGCCCATCAGCAATATTACCGTTAAAAACGTTGTGATGACGGAAGCTGCGGATGGAGTTGTTATCAGTCAGGTAGACGGAGTTACTTTGGAAAATATTTATGTAGAATCTTCTAAAGGTAACAATATATTAAACGTTAAGAATGCCAAGAATCTGACTATAGACGGAAAGGTATATGAGGAATTAGGTGCAAAAGAGGAGATTTTAAGTCTCAAATAAAAACTCATTGCCATTCTGTGATGCAAAATAGAAACCACAATATCATTATATAGAGTAAAAAGCTCAAATAGCAGACTATAATCTCCTCAAAAGAGACACAGTCTGCTATTTTTTCTGCTATTTTTGCAAGGAGAAATACGACGTATAATTTCAGCCTTAGAAACATGAAGAAGAATCTTTTTATTATTACTTTCTTTTTAGGAGCTTTCAGCCTGTCTGCCCAAACGCAGAAACAGGAGAAAACCATCACAGTTGAAGTACAAAACAACTGGAATCAGCCCAAAGCGGATGCTCCGGTTGTTATCAATCTACATGAGTTGCACGCTGGTTTCAAAGTAAAATCAGCCGTTGTCATGGAAGGAAGGAAGGAAATTCCTTCGCAGTTGGACGATTTGAACCGGGACCGCAAGATGGACGAACTGGTCTTTGTTGCCGATCTTCCTGCCCATGGTAGAAAAACATTTCAGGTTACACTTTCTTCGGAAAAGAGTACAAAGACTTATCCTGAACGAGTTTATGCCGATATGTTTATTGTAGACAACAAGAAAGGTAAACATCAACGGGTACAGGCTATCACCGTTCCCGGCACTAGCAATATATACAGCATGGTACGTCCTCACGGTCCGGTTTTGGAATCGGAACTGGTAGGATACCGTCTTTATTTCAATGAAAAACAGACACCGGATATTTACGGCAAGTTCAACAAAGGACTGGAAATCAAAGAATCGCAGTTCTATCCGACGGATGAGCAGTTAGCTAAAGGATTCGGAGATGACGTACTTCGCGTGTTCGACAGTTGCGGACCGGGTGCATTGAAAGGTTGGGACGGACAAAAGGCAACCCATATTACTCCAGTGGACACTCGTACAGAACGTATCGTCTCTTATGGACCGGTACGTGTAATTGCAGAAATAGAAGTAACCGGATGGAAATATCAGGACCAGGAACTGAATATGATGACACGCTACACGCTTTATGCCGGACATCGCGATCTTCATATCGAAGCATTCTTTGACGAACCGCTCGATAAAGAAATTTTCTGCACAGGTGTGCAAGACATCGTAGGTACTTCCAAATCTTTCTCCGATCATAAAGGACTCGTAGGAAGTTGGGGAACGGACTGGCCGGTAAACGATACCGTAAAATATGCTAAAGAAACTGTAGGGCTGGGCACTTGTATTCCCCAACGTTATGTAAAATCGGAAGAAAAGGATAAAGCCAACTTCCTTTATACAATTACCGCCCCGGGAAATAAATATTTCCAGTATCACACGACTTTCACCTCGATGAAAGAGACATTCGGATATAAAACGCCGGAAGCATGGTTTGCTCATCTCCGCGAATGGAAAGAAGAGCTGGCTCATCCGGTGACAGTGAGAATAAAAGATAACCGCCCCAATAAATAGGGTAGAAACAAATACAACTAAACAAAAATTACGAGGTATCTACCAATTTTTCTATGACTCTGCACAAATATTCCTCCTTGTGCAGAGTCTTTTTATTTACCTTTGCCATCAGATAAAACCAACGAATCATATCTATAAATAATCTATCTATAACATGAAACGATTGACACAGACTTTAGCCTTTTGCTTATTAACGGTTTTCACCGCAGTAGCACAGAAGAACTATGTATCTGAAGTATGGGTTTCCGACCTCGGAAACGGTAAATACAAAAATCCGGTGCTTTATGCCGACTATTCCGATCCGGATGCTTGCCGTGTAGGAGATGATTTCTATATGACTTCATCCAGTTTCAACTGTTTGCCGGGATTGCAAATCCTTCATTCTAAAGATTTAGTCAACTGGACAATCATCGGTGCCGCAGTTCCCAATGCCCTCTCCCCTATCGAAACTCCAGAACGGCCGGAACACGGCAATCGTGTATGGGCTCCGGCTATTCGTCATCACAACGGTGAGTTTTACATCTTTTGGGGAGATCCCGATCAGGGAGCTTTTATGGTGAAAGCCAAAGATCCGAAAGGTCCGTGGAGCGAACCGGTCTTGGTGAAAGCGGGAAAAGGTATCATTGACACTTGCCCGTTCTGGGATGAAGACGGAAAAGTATATATGGTACACGCATACGCAGGAAGTCGTGCCGGACTGAAAAGTGTAATCACTATCTGCGAACTGAATGCAGAAGCAACAAAAGCGATCACTCCTTCCCGTATAATTTTCGACGGTCACGAAGCACATCAGACTTGCGAAGGTCCTAAAATGTACAAGAGAAACGACTATTATTATATCTTTCATCCGGCCGGCGGTGTGCCGACAGGCTGGCAGGTCGTATTACGTTCTAAAAACATCTACGGTCCTTACGAATGGAAAACAGTACTTGCGCAAGGTAACTCTCCTGTCAACGGTCCTCACCAAGGTGCATGGGTAGATACTCCTACCGGAGAAGACTGGTTCCTCCACTTTCAAGATGTCGGTGCTTACGGACGCATTATGCATCTCCAACCGATGAAATGGGTGAACGACTGGCCTATTATCGGTATTGATAAAGACGGTGACGGCTGCGGAGAACCTGTTTTGACTTACAAGAAGCCAAATGTCGGTAAAACATATCCTATCTGCACTCCACAAGAAAGTGACGAATTTGATGGGTATACACTTTCTCCGCAGTGGCAATGGCATGCTAACATTAATGAAAAATGGGCGTATTATGCAGGTGACAAAAGCTATGTCAGATTATACTCTTATCCGGTAGTAGAAGATTATAAGAACCTGTGGGATGTAGCCAACCTCTTATTACAAAAAACTCCTTCTGATAATTTTACCGCAACAATGAAACTGACGTTCAGCCCTAACCAAAAGAATAAAGGCGAACGCACCGGACTTGTCGTTATGGGCAGGGATTATGCCGGACTTGTTCTAGAAAATACAGACAAAGGTTTGGTTCTGTCGCAAGTTGAATGTGACAGAGCAGATAAAGGCAAACCAGAAGAAGTGAAAGCCGCTGTTGATCTTTCGCAAAACACGGTTTATCTGAAAGTGCGTTTCAGTTGTGACGGAAAGAAAATCAAGGGTAGTGAAGGCGGACATGACCTCATTGTGATGTGTAATTTCAGCTATAGCCTCGACGGAAAGAAATATGAATCATTAGGTGTTCCTTTCCAGGCAAGAGAAGGACAATGGATTGGTGCCAAAGTCGGTATGTTCTGTACGCGTCCGGCTATTAAAACGAATGACGGCGGTTGGGCAGACGTTGACTGGTTCCGTATTACGAAGAAGTAATCAAAGTATATATAAGGATGAAAAAAGATTGTCCCGCAACTGCTTGAAAGTTGCGGGACAATCTTTTTTATCTTCTTTAAACTTACATACAAGCCCAGCCAAATTTACGAACAAGCTCTGCAAGCAGACTACGGTCTTTTATTGGCAAATTAATGACCACATTCTCGCGCTTCTCTCCAGATAAAACATATCCCTCAGCCGGCAATTTATCTTCCAACAATACACTTTCCTTTAATAACGTTTTCTGGTATTCACCCGATTGAAACACAACATCGTAATACTCATGTTCATTTTCAGGCTGTAGATAGAGTAAACGCAAATCGGCTTTACCTGCTAAGAAGGATTCAAGTCTACGTGTAGAGATACGTATTCCCGTATAGCGATAAACCGTCTCATCATCATACAAAAGACAAAGATACAGTGTATCAAAAGCATCTCTTGCCACAAAAAGCTGAGGCACATCACAGAAATACAGAATTTTGTCTATCCTTAACACATCTTCCATTCCCATAATCAGACTATTTTAGCTTGTAAAACATTAAAATCCTTTGTTCTCCACCAAGAATAATGTGCTATACCAATTTCTTTAACACTCCATCTTTTGGTTCCAATATGACTAAAGCAATATTTGCCTTCTTGAACTTAGGAAGCTTTAATCTTTTCTCCGCTTCTTCCCTCTCTGAAAATAGAGAGACTGCCCTTGTCACACATTCATCTATTCCTAATCCTTTAAAGACCTTATCTGGCTGCATTTTTCTTTGCGAAAAGAAATCTTCTGTTGTAACAGGATTACCATTTGCAATTCTATAATAACAGCCTTCGCACCGCTTCGCATCCGTTGGGGGACATTGTTCAGGCAATGCCTCAAACCATTCTGCATTCATTATTCTTTAGTTTTTCGCAAAGTTAAGCCAATCTGGTAGAATAACAAATATATTTCCGGCTTTGTTGTTCATTCGATATTCTCTAAACTATTGCCTCATTCTTCCCAATCTCATTTTTTTAGTATACCTTTGCAGAATAAAAGATTTAAATATAGAATTAACTATAAACATAAGCCTTAATGAAAAAACTAATAATATTCGATTTGGACGGTACATTATTAAATACTATCGCAGACCTCGCCCATAGCACTAATTATGCTTTGAATAAATTAGGATACCCCACACACGATGTAGAAAAGTATAACTTCATGGTAGGAAATGGTATCAACAAACTCTTTGAACGTGCATTACCCGAAGGAGAAAAGACAGAAGAGAATGTGCTCCGGGTAAGAAAAGAGTTTATTCCTTATTATGATATTCACAATGCAGACGATAGTCGTCCTTACCCGGGTATTTCAGCGTTATTGTCTTATCTGCAATCCGCAGGCATTCAGATTGCCGTAGCCTCCAACAAATATCAGGCCGCTACCGAGAAACTGGTTGCCCACTACTTTCCGGAAATTCATTTCACTGCCGTTTTCGGCCAACGGGAAGGAGTAAATGTCAAACCTGATCCAACAATCGTTTTTGATATATTAAAACTTGCCGATGTACGAAAAGAAGATGTTCTTTATGTAGGTGATTCCGGTGTAGACATGCAAACAGCAGCCAATGCCGGTGTAACCGCTTGCGGAGTGACATGGGGATTCCGACCACGCACGGAACTAGAAGAATTTAATCCGGCATATATGACAGATGTGGCCGAAAAAATAAAAAAAATGGTCTTTTAACGATGATATCCTTACAAGAATAATTATGATTCGGCAAGTAAAACTTCAATAGTCTCAATAAGTTCTCTTGCCGGAGCTTTTATCGTACTGATTTCATCCTCCGATATTGAATAAATGCAATTATAATCCCCTTTTTGCCGTAATTGTTCCATACGCGCCAAAAAACTTCCCAAACGTGCACTAATTTTGCCTGTTTTTATAAAATTCAAGCCAAAGCAAGCTATCAACCCATCATGGGTTTTACATGATAATCCATTTTGTATTAATAAAGCCTGAACAGCATGAAAACAGGCATAATAATATCTATTGGAAGCAATATCCCAATACTTCAGATCAAACATCTCATCTGCTTGTTTCAAAAATACTTTAGCTTTCTCCAACTGTAATATCACCAAAGAATTACGTTCTTCATCTGTCAATTTCATACTAATTCAATTCCTTCCTGCTCTACATTTTTATAAAATGGTGTAATACAACTTGCAGCCCATTCTTTCATCGTATACATAATCGGATTAATTCGCGCTCCCAAGTCCCATCCCAACATAGTTAAGGGAAAGCTTACCTTATCATAATCTTCAGGCTCCAATTTTTCTTTATCTAAGATAATCAAAATATCCCAATCAGAATCAATCCGTGCATCCCCACGAGCTTGAGAACCAAACAACAAAGCCTTGCCACCTTTTGGTAAATGCTCTGTCAATGCCTGCTTAATAGACTCTAATATTTTATTTGTATGACTTTTCATATTCGTCTCCCCTTACTCTTCTACAAATATACAATAAATATCAATACAACAATATGACTTACAAAAAAATCGCTCTTGCTAATTATTCATACTTGGTTCTTATCCATGACTAATATGAATAAAGAATAAAGTCTAATATTACATATTTTCCGTACAAATTTCAATATCACTTTCCTTACAATGCATTTTCTTTGCAACAGGTAAAGAAAGGCTCACCTTTGTGTGCCTAAATCTAAGAACAATAGTAATCTAATTTATTATAAAATGAAAAAGCATCTTATACTATTTTTTGCAGGAGTAATATTGAGTTACGGGAACATAAAAGCACAGACAGTTCCCGATAAAAAAGAAATTCTGAAAGTAACTCTTCATGTGAACGACTATTTCATGAAGAAATATGCCGACTATCGCACTCCTTCCTTTGTGAAAAAAGTAGTTCGCCCCAGTAATATCTGGACACGAAGCGTATATTACGAAGGCTTAATGGCACTCTACTCCATCTATCCCGCAGACGAATATTATCTCTATGCCAAAGAATGGGCGGATTACCACCAATGGGGCTTCCACCGTGGGACAACCACCCGTAATGCAGATAATTACTGCGCCAGCCAAATCTATCTCGATTTATACAACATTTGCCCCGATCCTGAAAAAATACGGAAAACGAAAGCCAATATGGATATGCTGGTCAATACTCCACAAATAAACGACTGGTGGTGGATAGATGCTATCCAGATGGGGATGCCTATATTTGCCAAAATGGGGAAACTTACAGGCGAACAGAAGTACTTCGACAAAATGTGGGATATGTACGAATATACCCGTAATAAACACGGAGAGAACGGAATGTTCAATGTCAAAGAAGGTTTGTGGTGGAGAGACCATAATTTCGATCCTCCATACAAAGAGCCTAATGGCGAAAACTGTTATTGGAGCCGTGGTAACGGATGGGTATACGCAGCTTTGGTGCGGGTAATGAACGAAATTCCATCTGATGAAAAACATCGCCAAGATTACATCAATGATTTTATGGCTATGAGCAAAGCACTGAAACAATGCCAGCGTGAAGATGGCTTTTGGAATGTCAGCCTCCACGATCCGTCAAACTTCGGAGGCAAAGAGACTTCCGGCACAGCTCTTTTCGTATATGGTATGGCTTGGGGCGTACGCAACGGTCTATTGGATAAAAATACCTATCTGCCTGTAATCATAAAAGCATGGAATGCTATGGTGAAGGATGCAGTTCACCCGAATGGTTTTCTTGGTTATGTACAGGGAACCGGCAAAGAACCGAAAGACAGTCAACCTGTCACATACGACAAAGTTCCTGATTTTGAGGATTTCGGAACAGGATGTTTCCTTCTTGCCGGAAGTGAAATCTATAAATTAGACCTCAATATGTAACTGATAAACATACTTATCTTGAATCCGGTCTATCCTTCACAAACCGGATTCAAGGTAAGTATATACTACGTTTTACTTCTCTCCCCTTTCTGGTAAGCCGAAGGAGATACTCCAAACTGCGCTTTAAAACATTTACTGAAATAAAGAGGATCGTTAATACCCACTTTATAAGAAACTTCCGCAACAGTCAGATTCCTTTCAGTCAAAAACAGTTCGGCAGCCTTCTTCATTCGTACAACACGCAAATATTCATTCGGTGAGTATCCGGTCACTCCCCGTAATTTCTTATAAAATACAGTTCGTCCCATCCCCATCATCTGCGCAAATTCATCAATAGAAATGTTGTATTGAAAATAAATCTTTTCCACCACAGCCACCAACTGATCTGCAAACTCCTTATCCCGGTCCGTATTACATAAAGCAGGACGTACTACCCCCGGTTCACTGGAAAATTTCTTCCGCAACTTTTCGCATTGCTCTATCAGCCGGAACACCTGCGCAAGCAAAAGCTTAAAACTAAATGGCTTTGCAACATAAACATCCGCTCCCGCTTCAAGTCCTTCCAGGTGCTTATCCGGTGAAGTCAAGGCAGTCAGCAGAATAATAGGAATATGACTTGTCGCAAATTCAGTTTTCAGTTTCTTTGTCACTTCGAAACCGGTCATCCCGGGCATCAATACATCGCAGATAATCAAGTCTGCGTCATAGTTGCATGCCTTTTCAAATCCGGATATTCCATCCGCAGCCACTTCTACTTCAAAATAAGCACTAAGCTCCTCCTGCAGGAATCCACGAATATCATTATCGTCTTCGATGACTAATATTTTATGTTTTCTTGATGTGGTGACTGTCTTTTCATGTTCCTGACATTCTTCTGAAAGTTCCTGTAAATGGTGAGTCTGCATATTCGCTTCTTCCAGCAGGAGATTGCCGGGAACCAGGAAGTCTTTTTCCGAATAAACAGTTTTATCAGTCGGAATACATACCGTAAATACGGAACCTCCTCCTTCATTATCTTTATATTCAATAGTTCCCTTATGCACCTGCACCAATTCATGGCTCAAATGCAACCCTACTCCAATGCTATCTCCGGAGAAACTACTTTGCATAAAACGTTTAAACAATTCTCCCTGCTTTTCTTTAGGAATACCTACTCCGGTATCCGCTACCTGAATGTATAAACACTTCTTCACCTCATCCACATTCACAGAAAACAGAATTGTCCCACCCGAAGGAGTATACTTAAAAGCATTTGAAAGTAAGTTATACACCACCTTATCCAAATTACCTTTATCAATAAACATTTTATAGGATGGTACAGACGGCAAAAAGCGGAAATCCATATTCTTCTGTTCTGCTATGTCACTGAAACTTAAATATATTTCGTACAGGAAAGCAACTACATCAGTTTCCTGCAAAGAAAGAGCCAACTTGTTGTTCTGCATTTTTCTGAACTCCAGCAACTGATTAATCAGCCTCAACATACGTTGTGTACTTTTATCCATGACTTTCAACGGATGCAATAAGGCTTGTGGAATATCATCCGTCCGGTACATTTTCTCCAATGCTCCTTGGATCAATGTAAGCGGAGTACGGAATTCATGAGAGATATTTGTGAAAAATACCAGTTTATACTCTGTCAGTTGTTTTTCAACATTGATGCGGTTGCGCAACCTATTGAAATTAAAAATGATACGATATGTAAAGTACAAAGCTATTAATATCAGGATGAAATATCCGAGCATAGCCCAATTCGTTTTCCAAAACGGAGGCACGATAACAATCTTCAAGGTTGTTTCAGTATCATTCCAAATACCGGCACCATCACAATATTTCACATGGAAGATATAACTGCCCGGCTCCAGATATTTATAAGTAGCAAAACTTAAAGAAGACGGAACATTCCATCCCTTGTCATAGTTTTCCAGCCAATACATATACTTGATTTGACCATTATCCGAATAATCAAGAGTAGAAAAATCAAGCATAAAAGAATTCTGGAAATATTTCAATGTAATCTTATCCGAATAGGCTAAAGATTCTTGCAAAGGAGAACCCGGCATATTAGGCTTCACCTGAATTCCATTAACGGACAATCCTGTGATAACAATAGGAGAAAGCAATCTCTCTGTTGGAATCTTCTTCGGGTCAATAATCGTCAATCCGTAGTTTGTTCCAAAAATCAGTTTACCGTCTGCACCCATACACGCACTGTTCTCGCTATACACATTTCCTAAAGTATAAGATGAGAAAAAATAATTCTCGAAAGAATGGCTGTTGGGATTGAACCTTGAAATTCCATATTCCGTAGCAATCCATAATTGTCCCGAATAATCTTCCAAAATAGATTGCACCATATTATTAACCAGTCCTTCAGCCATTCCATAATGTGTATATTTCAAAGACTGACAGTCGTCTGACAGTTCGCATAGATTCAGCCCGGCACCCGAAGTACCTACCCACATACGCCCTTTGCTATCACGAAACAGGCAACGAATCTCATTGCTGCAAAAATTGCCATCGGTGTAGCTGAACAAATGATAGTTATCTTCATTAGCAATCAATGAGTCAGGGTGGAAAATGCAGATACCTTCACTTGTGCCCATCCATATCATCCCTTTCTCATCTTCTGCCATTACTCTGACTATCCGTAAGCCATACTTCTTTCCTTGAAAGAAACGACGGAACTTATATTGTCCTTTTTCCGTTGATTCTGCCAGATCCAGTCCTCCTCCAAATGTTCCCACCCACATACGATCTTTCTTATCGCGAAGAATGGAATAAATATTAGAATGAGATAAGGCAAAAGGATTAGACGGATCCGTTTTATACCACGTATCTCCTATTTTTAGTCCGTCTCCCCGGGTTCCTATCCATATATTCTCCTGACTATCTTCTGAAATCGCATAAATATTATAGGGCAAATAATGATTATCTATCTTAGTTTTCAGATGAGAATCATAATTATACAATCCACCTCTACGGGTTCCTACCCATATATCTCCATTCGACATTTTAGTCAGTAACCGGATTGTATTCGAACGGTCAAAAACATCCGGTGATTCTGGATAGACATGTGTAATGCCTTTATTTGAAATGGAAATATGAGACAAACCGGAATATTCGGAGCTTACCCATATTCCTCCTGTCCTGTCTTTCATCAAACATAACAAGAAATCTGACCCTATAGGTCCTGCATTCTTCCCTTCGGAAACAAAGTGTTCCAACCGGTCCTCCTGAATATCGTAGGTGAAAAGTCCGTTTCCATAAGTTGAAATCCACACAATCCCCCGGTCATCACGCACCACATGATAGCGTTCATAATCTATATATTTCATCTTCTCTTCAGGGATCAGTTGAAAATTCTTTATTTCTCCGCTCTTCGAGTTTATATAATAAATTCGTCCAGTGTTATTGTAAGCCCAACAATCTCCATAATTGTCATGAATCACTTTTCCATTATTTATTTTCAATTCCCGGCAAGGAGTTATTTGAAAATTCTGAAAATCAAATTCATATACTCCTTCGCTGGAAGTAAATATAACCCATTTATCTTTTATCAATGAATGTGTACTGACAGATGTATTACCGGCAATAGCAGACAGCGACGCTAAACAGTCTATTTTTTTCGATCCATTTACACAGCGATACACATCTCCACTCTTTGTCAGAAAATACATATCCTCTCCATGAGGGAAAGAAGAAGAAAAATTCAATTTCCTATCGATAAATTCAACTTTCCCTTTATAAACAGACGCAAGTCCCTGCATGGTACCAATCCAGATCCTGCCACTAGAATCTTCATTTATAAATTTAATCCGGTCATCGGGCAGGTTTCCAAATTTCGTTCTAAACTTCACAGAGGTCATAGTCCGATCGTCCTCACAAACAATTTGACGCACACCATTCCTTCTATGCCAAAGCCACACATCTCCATTAGAGGACATAAATATTTCCGAATAGTTCTCTCCATCACTTCCGGTACCGGTAAAATCTACAAAACAAGCTTTCTGTAGGTCATAACAGCTGAATAATTCCGGTACAGTCTTTATCCACAAAAAACCGTTCTTATCCTCTGCCACATGTTTTATTCTGTTATCTGCTAAAGAAATCTGATCGTGTTTTCCACTTTCCAACTGATAAGTAAGAAAAGTATTTCCATCATAACGGGCCAATCCGTCTAAAGTACCCAACCATAAGAACCCTTTACTGTCCTGAAACATGCATCGTACAGAATTACTAGGTAGCCCATCACTGGTTCTCATTTGTTTGGAACTAAGTTCAATATCAGCATACAAATCCGATAAAGAAAAACTTAATAAAACGAAGAGGCATAATAATTTATATTTCATATAGTGCTTGGGGTTATTTTGATTGCTGGTTACAAAGATACATCTTTTCATAGTTTTTTTTAAGATTTATACAAGCAAAACTAACCAAAAGGAATAACGAATACAAAAAAACATCGCAGACTATTTCGAAATGAGGATTATTATCCATATATATGTCATTTTTTCCATATACCAACTAATGATTTGCATTAAATTACAATCGTGGCGAATCAAAACGGTGGGGAAACGAATTAAACTGTAACCACACATAAAGTATACAGTTTAACACGACATCGTGTCAGCTCTACAGGCCAATTTTGAAGTTAGGTTAACAGCCAACTAGAGTCGTCCACTTAGCTAAAGGAAGTTGACCACATAGCCAACTAAAGTCGGCTATATGGTCAACTATAATTGGCTAATATCATGTCTACTATTTCAATCCAGTATTCAATCATATTCGTCTTCCTATGTTCTTCCATAGTTGGGAAACACTTTGACCAAGGCTTCTTTCTTAAGAGTGTGAACAGTGTGAAGAATGTGAAGAGCTAAAAAAGGATCTTTAATCACAGTAAATACCTGTCAAACTACAACTTACGTCTCTGTGAAATTTGTGAAAGACAAAAAGTGCTTTCCTCATAATCTGAATAGTTGATTAATAATTTATATTTTTGTTCTGTACATCGTGTGTATAGGAAGACAGAGATACCTCTGCCTTCCTTTTTTGATTGCAAGAAACGCAAATCATCAGAATAACAATAAGACCAAGGATTTTCCTTATTTTTTATAGTTGTTGATGAATTACTCGGAATACTGATTAGAAAAACTAATCCAACCATAATAAAGCCTAAATTCATTTTTTCACAAGAACTACTTTAAAAATAAGGAGCTGTATTTTTCCATAATATTAGTACGAAGGTAACATAAACTTGTACGTCATAGATAGTCTTCCATTTTTCTTCATTCATAGCCGGATTTTTTATCTATCACGATTATACCCTATTTCACCAATTCACCATTGATATAAAGGTTTTTGAAAGTCACATCTTTCGCCCCTTTAATATCATTTGCCCCTTTGGCTACATTATTAAAATGAGAATCCTCTACACTGATGTTATATACATGTTTATCATCCTCCAGTCCTATAATAAGCACACCTAATTTACTCTTCTCACAAGTTACATTCTTCAAATGCACATTACGGACAATCGGGTCAAACCCTCTCTTACATTTCTCCCGATTCTCATATTGCAGATTGATGCGAAGTACAGCTTCACGACATTGTCCTACCGTCACATTGCGTACATATACATTTTCTATAAGTCCTCCGCGGCAAGTACTGGTCTTAATACGAATGACACGATCCAGATTCGGGCTATCCATCCGGCAGTCTTCTACAAACAAGTTACGGTAACCACCGGAAATCTCACTGCCGATCACTACTCCTCCATGTCCATTTCTCATCATGCAGCCACGTACGATAATGTTCTCACTGGGAATATTCCATTTACGCCCGTCTTCATTACGTCCTGATTTAATGGCAATACAATCATCACCCGTGTCAAATGTACAATTCTCTATCAACACATTCTTACAAGATTCAGGATCACATCCGTCTCCGTTAGGTCCACGATTGAAAACAGTCACTCCGCTAACAATCAAGCTCTCGCAGAAAAGAGGATGAATCACCCAAAACGGAGAATTCAACAAAGTAACACCTTCAATCAAGATGGTGTGACAGGAATGTAAGTTCAATAGCTGCGGACGCATCCCGTCTTCCGGTTTCATCAGACGTTTGTAAACGGGAGTCGATGTTTCACCATACATCAACAGACGTTCACGACCTCCATTGCGCTGAGCCACCATGCCTTCTTTCCAGCCATATTTTACCGCTCCACACATCGGCCACCAAGTTTCCATGCTACCTTGTCCATCGATAATACCTTTTCCGGTTATGGCAATATTACTTTCACCATAAGCATAAATCAAGGGGTGAGCATTATAGCAATCAATTCCTTCCCAACGAGTTAAAACAGCAGGAAAATAAAGGCTTTGATCTGTAGAGAATTTCAAAACAGCTCCCTCTTCGAGATGGAAATTCACATTGCTCTTTAGAGTAATAGGTCCGGTATAGAAAGTACCTTTAGGAACAATTACTGTGCCACCTCCTGACAGACTGCACTGTAGAATAGCCTGATTAATGGCTTCATGGCAAGGATTAGCCTCATCATCCGTTTTTGCTCCAAAATCAGTTATAAGAAATGTTCGTTTCGGGAAAGAGGTCCGTTTAATCTGTTTTTCGATACGGGCACTTTCTTTAAATACTTTATCAAAATCAACAGTATTCGCAAATGTTACCTCTGCCACAAAAAGCAACATCAGTAGTAAATTAATAGTTCTTCTCATCATAATTCTTATCCTTTTATTAATATGTTATTTTTATTTTATTGCAATGTAACTCCCATCAAACCGATAACAACATCGTTTGAAAGTGTTTCCAACGTCAGATGACTTAACTCTTTGGAAGGATTCAGAGGCATGTCCAAAAGTACACCTGCTCCTCCCTCGATGGAACGTCCATAAACACCCTTTATGCCTAAGTCCTTTCCCAAGTCATTGCTAACCAAACCCGTCTTAAAATGAATGCGATAAGGACGGGGAGAAACAACGGTGAATGCCTGACCATCAACATAGAAATCCTGTTCAATAGGACACCAGTTATCCGGATTCACTAATTCCAATACATCAGAAGTTCCATCTGTATAGTATACACGAACAATACCATTAGCAATGCGACACTGCATGTGGTTGGTACTGCCTGCCATCATTAAATAGGCATGAGAAGCCCGACCGGAAAGCGGAATACTCAAACTGTCGGGATAATTATCCCACAACGAAGTAAAAGCAATATTGCTTCCTTGAGCCAATGTTCGGAATGGCACACCCAGTTTGGTAGTCAGCATCTCATCACGTACCAAAGCACGCAAACCTGCATCATCAATATCAGCAGTTAATTTAGGATGGCACCACTCGCCAATGCCCTGAACAGGAAGTTGTAAAGTGGTATAAGGCGAACGAGGTGTCAGATACTCATTCCGGAAAATATCAGTCACATTCGCGTTGAACAAAGAATCCATATTCATCACCCGGCACTCTGACGTATTCACCTGTGAGAAAGGAAGAATGACCGGTGATTTTTCCGATTTTGTAATCTGTACGTTTACAGGCTGCCACCATTCCATCTGTCCTTGTTTCATGCGAACAAAGAATGTATGATGCCCCAAATGATCATTGACCTTACTTTTTATTAATGTATCACTAACATTCGGCTGTATCAGCACTCCCTGCGGATCATATATTTCACCGAATACCGCCCCTAAAATGGATGGAACACGGATCTCCGCTAAAGCCTCCGCTTGTGTTTCAGGCAGAACCGGATTCAGACAGTTTCCTTCCCACACAATTTCGACAATTGCTTTTTTGGCAGAAGAAGCAGGAATAACAACCACCGGATAACCGGAAGCAGCTTCCGCAAAGCTCCAGTCAACTTCTTTCCCATTTACTTTCACAGAATGAATCCTTTCTCTTCCGACATTCACTTGTAATGTCAATGCCAAAGGTGCCTTAAAACGTTGCTCTATCCGGTAAATATCTGTATCTTTCTCCCTGACAAAGTGATAGGTTATGTCAGGCAAAGAAATAGAAGCTTTTGACCATCCTGCGGGAAATCCCGGACGAATCACCATCTTCCCGTTCAATACATCGGGTAAAATGCCATACAATCCTTGTACCAGTAATCGGGAAGCTACCCCTATCGGATCTCCAAAGTCACGATAACACTCTCCACGGGCAGCATCATAAAAGCTGACTTGCCCCAAATTGCCGGGACTGTTACCTAAGTACATACCATCCAGAAATGAACTTTTCATCAATCGATATGCTTCCTCCGGACGTCCTGCCTGGAAATAGGCCAAAGCTGTATGCATTACCTCTGCGAAAGCCACATTATTGATACTCCAGGAATAAGGCAACCAATTGGTAGTGGCAATCGTTGCATACCCCTCTTCCAGTCCATCGGCATACACGGGGATATGTGGTATTTCCGTATCAACATACCGTGTAGCCTGATAAGCTTGAAAAGGATCGGCAACGTCGCTATCGAGTGCATGGTATATAGTCCATAATCCCGGACTTTCGTGAAGCCGGCGATGTCCCATAAAATCCTGATATTCCGCCCAACAACCTTTGCCCTGCATCCAAAGACGCTTATTCATCGCTTTCAATATTTGCTCGGCTTCGTTCTGATAAGGTGAAGGGTCTTCGCCTATCAAAGAAGCAAGAAAAGCAGCCATTTTATTGGCACGGTAGTTATAAGCCGACGAATGGGTGACTGCGCCACTGTTGTAGTAAAGCGCATCACTTGCCCAAATACAAGCGTATGCATCATATAAACCATCATTGTCCGGATCATAATTTAATTTTTCCCAAGCTAGATGGCGGGTAATCACAGGCCACATTTTGCGGACATACGCAGTATCTCCCGTCCAGTTGAAGTGCCATAACAATTCATCCATGTAACAAAGATTCATGTCATAGTGGTGCATCTGGTTGTTACGTTCAGGATTCCGGCAAATATACCCATTACTATATTGAGGAGTTCCCCAACGTTTTTCCGAACGCGCCAGATTCATTGTAGAATCCTGTGCCGGATGAGGTATCGTATTCGAGACATCAGTCACCTGACTGGCTGCATAAGCATCAAAGTGAGTCCGTGCCCGGTCATGCCAACCTAAGGCATCACCAGTATATCCGGCTCTCCACCCACTTAACGGCATACGCCAGCCAATAGCACCGTGCAACCAAACCTGTCCGTCCCAAATTCCATCTGCAGCTGCGACCAATGCACCACCCAACGTGTTCAAATAAGGGTCCGGCGTTTCTATCTTCAAATGAGAAGCCAATACCAAAGAGGCTGCCTCCGCTTGTTGATAAAGTTTACGGACATTATAGCCTTCGGAAACCTCCCCACGTACCAAGTATACTTCTTTCTGCAAAGAAAGTTCACCTGTGACAAGGTCAGTCGCTTCGGCAGGAAGTTCGAAGCAATCAGCCGGGTCTACCCCCATATCTCCATTACGACTCAAACGTTTTCCGGTAGCTCCCCCATGTTGCCAACGAAGTATAGCTCCTTTAGGCATATTCGAAGGGGAAAAACGCCAAATAGCTCCATCCATATCGGCTAATGCCAATACAGAAATACGCAGTTCTCCTTTTCCCCAAGACGGGTCTGTCAAATAATAGGTACGTTTTCCAGCCGAATAACGGGATTCACAATGCCCGGTGCGGTCAAGCGCCAATTCTGTTCCGTCACGAAGAATGACTTTGAAACTTATATTTCCTCCGCGTCCGTTATTATAAAAAGCAAAAACCGGTCGGTCACTTGTTTCTACACGAAAGGGACTGTGACTACCGTACAAAGCACGGGTATACCGGTTCTTACCATTGACACAAACAAACTCATCACCATCGGGACGATATTGCAACGTCCTTTTTGTACCTCGCAGATGTTCATTCAAGGAGATAGATTCTTTAAAGTCACCGATCTGCTTTGCCTCTCTTTGAGCATTTAATGGCATCACCGACAACATCAAGAGGCAACAAACAGTCAGCTTTCCTTTTAAAATAAAATTCAGATGAAAATAACTCATATTTTTTGTGTTTGATTATGGTAATGGCTTCAATCCTTCCCAACGGACATTCCAAGTCCCATCTTTCGGAAATCCCGGATTAGTCTCCGTACATCCGTCCCAACCGGCACACATCATCGCAATAGCAGTCAGCAAGCCGCCATTACCCGGTAAATAAATACGTAAACGACCGTCCTGATAATTATGGCCATTCGGCAAGTATGTGTTTGTGCGTTTATCCATCAGTAAAGCTCCGACGGCCTTTTCCGGTTCACCCAAACGGGCAGCATTCATAGCCGTCATCGGATAATCCCATCCCCAGGTTTTACCCCAATTCCAGTTATCCCAAATCCAGTGCAATGTATTTTTCATATAATCTTCCCGGATAAGTTTATTCATCGGAAGAATACCGACTGCACCTAATACTGCCATGTGGTCGGAAGTATAACGAATGTCTTTATAGGTATCTGTAGCTGTTTCGGCAGCCAGATAAAGTCCTTCATTATTAGATGCTAAAGGGGAAAGTTTATCAATCATTTCATCCCATTCCAGACTACGTTGCTGTCCCATACGTTCACGCCATTGTTGAGCGGTCTGCATGGCAAAATGCCAGTAAGAAAGTTCAAAAGGAGGATTAATTGTTTCTGCAGCACGCAACGTTTCTTGTGCAGGAATGGCACCTTTCAATACGTAACGTCCTTCCAGTTCATCGTATGTAGCAAAAGAGTACATAAATTCTGCAGTCTCCTGTACCAAACGATTATATTTCTCCAATACTTCTTTAGTCGGATCAGCACGATAAAGTAATTCTGCCAAATAAATTAAATGAGGTTGTTGCCAAATCAGAAAACTTCCTACTTTGGAAGGGGCTTCTGTTCCTGAAGGATCGGTCATTTTCATCCAGCGAACACCATCAAACCCTTGTCTTTGGGCTATTTGACGCGCTATCGGTTCAGCCTTTTCATACCAGCCTAATGTACGGTCAAGTAAGTTGCTACGATTCCAAAGAGCAAATTGAGCCTCGTGCCACCAGATCATTTCAAGATGGAATTTGCCAAACCACGAATTATAGGTAAGCCCCGTCTCTTGCGGAGGAGTAGTACCTGCGCTCTGAATAGCAAGCAAATATTGGCTAAGTACCACACGTCGTTCCAGTTCTTTGGCCCGTGGGTCTGTACATGCCGAAAAGTCAACAGCTGCGCCTTCCTTCCAAAACGAGTTCCAATAGTTTTTTGCTTCTTCTTGAGTTTGTGCTACAGTAACAGGCTGCGTTGAAGGAGCTGTACTAGTAAAAGCACATGTAAAAGCTAAATGATCGTCCATCGGAGTCAGGACAAAATAATGTTTTGCTTTCTCATTGAAAGTAGCCTTCCCTTCCCAATACAAAGTTACGAAATACTCTGTGCTATCTAAAGTATGTTTCAAAACTGCGGAAGATTCATTTTGAGTAACAATAGCCGTTGTATGTTTATCAATGGCTTCCCAATTACATGCATCATCACAATGAGCGCCCGTAGGATACGGAAAACGAAAACAAATCCCGGTATGCGCCTTAGAGGTAATATTTGCAGCAATCATATCATTAGAAGGATGGCAGACTGTCTCCACTTGATAATCTTCACCGTTTAATTTAAACCGACTTTCGATTTTTCCATCCCACAAGCAAAGTTTCTGATGAACGTCAGTTACCTGTTCAATATCCGTACCTTCTTCCACGTCAAAACCGACAATTCCTAAATGAAGACGATGCGGATTGACACGAAACCAATTAGCGGCATCCTGCTGTCTGCCTTCTTCTTTGAATTGAGTAGCGTAAAGTTCTTTCTTTCCCCTGCCAAAATCGTATTCTTTCAGGGTTTCTTCCGGAGTAAGCCGGTCCGGATTGGCGAAGCTATGCCAGCCCCACTGGCTTTGCGTTCCCAATGGAACTCCTTTTTTATAATTGTCCGGAAACGTCTGTAATCCGGTTATGTCTACCGTATAAGCAAACTCTCCATTTCCTACAGAAAGTGAAGCTAATGAATCGAATGCCGTCACAACAGGACTATTCCTTTCTACTAATGCCTCGCGGTCAATTATCGGCTGATTTCCATCTCCGCAAGCTGTCCAAATAAAAAGTACTGCAATAGATACTGCGAATGTTTTCATGATTCTTTATTATTGTTATTTACAAAAGTATTTATATTTGAAACAAATGACGCGGATTCTCATTCAAAAACCCGCGTCACCCATATTTTACTTAATCCATGTCAGTGGATTATTCAGGAAATTTTATTTTAAATTCCATTTGATGAAATAGTCTCCATTCATGATCTTTTCACGGATAGCGGCAACATTCCCCTTGCCTTCATATTTCTCGCAAATATATTTTGCCATAATACTGTTGTCATTATAACGTTTCGCCATACGGATCATAGCTGGATAAACCTTTCCTTCACAAGCCATTTCCAGCATCATTTCCTTCAACAGTTCCTCATCATTGCTTTTGATATCATTGGTGAATGACCGAGAGCCCATATTGGTTTTGGCAGTTCCACGCAAGCCGTTATCTCCATAAGCACGGTTAGTAATACTCGTCGTTCCGTTTGCCAGTTTATATACAGTTTTCAAACTGGTCCAGTGGGGAGTAAAGCCGTTCCATGTTCCGGAAAGAACTCCATCCGCATTTCTCTCGAATTCATCCACATAACCTTCAACACCGGTATTTATCAATGCATCAACGGCATTCTTCTTGCCGAGTTGGTTGAACGCTTCCGCCATCATGAGATAAAGTTCTGCACCACGGTACAAATAGACAAACACGTCATCGCGATAAGCGGCACGCACCGGATTATAGGGCGGACGGAATTTGCTGATAACCCACTTGCCATTGTATTCCTTGAAAGTATAGGTTTTCCTGAAATCTTCTTCGTTGGCACCTATCGGGTCGAAGTCTTTATCCGAGAAGCGTTCCATCGCTTTTTCAGCAGGAGCAAGCCAGAACTTATTGGGGTAATCGGAATCAAAATGTTTTAACAGACTGTTTGTCTGCTTATTCTGATAGTTGTACATAACAGCAGATACCGACTCATAATCGTAAGGAGTCTCGTAATTAAAGAACTTTCCCCATTGTCCCAGCAATTGGGCGTTACGCAGATAGGCGATAGACTGGTTCTGACTCTGTTGGTATCTTCTATTCATTTCACCTTGTATCAGATCAATACATTTCTGGTATTTACCCATCCACAAGCAGATTTCCGCATATACGGCATAGTAAGGAGGCGTCATCATATCCCAACGACGGTATTCACTGTTTGCAAGTTCTGTATCCGGATCCACCCAGTCTTTCCAAGCAGTCTCGTATGTTCCGTCTACATCATCAAAACCAATGTCCAGCAGATTTTTGCAGGCTGCCATGACATCATCCAATTCCAAAGTCTTGAATTTGGAAAGATCCCTTAATGAATCCATCGGTTTGTCCACCCATACGACTTTACCATAAATCTTGGCAATCGTCATAAAAGTCCATGCTTTTATACGCAACGTACTGCTGACCAAAGCTTTATAGCGGGTCATATCTATTGAATTGCTCTCCTTGTATGTCTGTAACTTCCGAAGATAGTCGTTGCACGCATTGATTATCTCATAATATCCAGCAGGATTCGCATACGAGTTTCCTTCCAGATCATCATCATAATTGTACAAGCTATACAATTCTGTGGGAGCGGTTGAGGTGGGTTCTACCAGTTCCCCCCTTAGTTCATTCAAGTAAATTGCCTTGTCACCGACAGCCTGCATCTTTGCCATGATACCCATATACCCCGAATACATTTCGCTCTCTTCAGAAATATATTCGCTGCCGTCCAACGTGTCATCCGTATCTACTTCAAAGAAGCTGTCACAGCTACCCATTACAGCAGCTGCAAAGACCAATGCGACATTCAGTATTATTTTTTTCATCTTCATAATTAGAATTTCAAGTTTATACCCAGTTTAACGGATTTTGGTTGCATTACTTTCGCATAATCGAATCCTTGTGTTGCGTTGTCGCTAGACGAATAAGCAAATTCAGGATCCAATCCTAAATATTTGGTAGCTGTCAGCAAGTTTTCACCGGTTACGTAGATCGTTCCGGAGCGGAAGAAGTTCCATATCGGTTTATCAAAGTTGTAGCTCAATGTGATATTCTTTATACGCAGATAAGAAGCATCCTCTATCCAACGTGAAGAGAAGTTGTTATTGCCGATAGCGTCTCCGAAGGTTGCACGAGGCATATCAGTCACTTGCCCTTCCACGCTCCAACGATTACTGACGGCAACGCTCTGGTTAGAAAAAGAAGAAGCCGATTCCAAAGTACGTCTTACGGCATTGTATGCTTTGTTTCCTTTAGAGTATGCAAATTCTGCGGACAGTGCGAAATGCCGGTAGCGGAAGTTAGTGTAAAAGCCTCCGAAATAATCGGGAGCGGCGCTTCCCAAAGATATACGGTCTTTTATGTCAATACGTCCGTCGTTATTCTGGTCAATGAAACGCACGTCACCGGCTTGATATGCCTGCATACTGCTGTTGACCAAATTGGCTTTGTCAGCTTCGGCTTGAGTGGCATAGACTCCGTCGGCCTGTAATCCGTAGAATTCGTACGGGCTTCCACCTACACGACTGACCACTGTGGCGCCATCGCTATATTCCAATGTCTTTTGGTCATATCCGCCTAAAGACTTGATCTTATTGTCGGTGAACGCGATATTTCCTCCCACAATCCATTCGAAATCGCGCAGATGGATTAAAGAAGCCTGGAAGGAGAGTTCTACCCCTTTGTTGTCGATTTTTGCACAGTTGGTATAATAGCCGGAAGTACCGTAAACGGCTGAAGTGTTGACATTCATGATTACATCCTTGCTTCTGCCCCGATAATAATCAACTCCCAAACTGATGCGGTTTCTCAAGAAAGCGGCGTCCAAGCTCAAGTTCATCTGTGTGGTCACTTCCGGTTTCAGGTGTGTATTCGGGATTTGTGTCCGCACAATGCCGGATACTGCCATGTACGGCAAACTGCTATAGTAATTTCTGCCATAATTGGAAGAGAAACGGCTGTTGCCGGTAACACTATATTCGGCACGGAGCTCCAGACGGTTAACCCAATCCTTGTCAATCAGGAAAGACATATTCTTTGCCATCCATGTCAATCCGGCAGACGGATATACACGGAAACGATTGGTATATTTTCCATTGGCAGAAGAACCGTCGACAGACATATTTGCAGAAACATTCAAAAGATTGTTATACGTATAGTCGGCATGGGCAAAGATGTTCATCCAGTTCCATTTTGCCAGATAACCGTCGAAATAAGAACCCACCTTATTGGCAGAATTTAATACTTGATAAAAGTCGTTTGTCGTATTACGGGCAAAAGCTCCATCAAGTTCGTTCTGCGTAGTCAGCACTTGGCATCCCGCCATTGCGTTAAGGACGTGTCTGTTACTGAACACTTTGTTGAAACGGGCATTCAGGTTATAGAAGTAGTTCTGCGTTTCCGCCACTCCTTCGCGCACGACGTTCTTCTGTTCACCGTAAGTGTCAATAGCGGGAACAATAACCGGATCGCTTACACCCGGCATGAAGATGTGCTCTTTGTTATAGTTATAATAAATGCCAAATACACCGTCGACAGACAGTCCGGGAATAATCCGATAGTTGAATCCGGCTTTGATATTGACATCATATTGACGGTTGTTAGCGTCCACTTCGTTCACGATGGCGACAGGGTTACTGACTGCAAAAGTCAAATCCTGACAGATACCATAATAATAAGATGAATAAAGAGGAGTAAAGTCACCATTGGACGTTTTCTGGTAAGGAGCAAGCAAAGGTGATTGCGCATAGGCTGCCAAAATCGGGTTGGTATGCCGGGACATTCCCTGTTCTTGGAAATGACCGTTCATATAAGCCAGACCGATAGTGGCATACACTTCAAAGTTCTTGCTTACGAGGAAGTTACCGTTTAATTGCGTGTGATAACGGTCTTGCTTCGTACTTTTCAGTATCCCCTGTTCGTTGGCGTAACCCAATGACAAGTCGTACTTGGCAATATTGTCACCACCTTCTATACGGAACAAATTGTCTGTGACGAATCCATTCCGGTAGAGTTCATCCTGCCAGTTGGTATTGTTGTTGTAAAGGTAACCGTTTTTGCCTTCTGCATCATTCATGAACGGGAAATTATTGAAAAAGTTCTCCATATTTCCATAGTAATTCATACCCATGTCAGACAGGAACGACTTATAATCGATACCAGACAAAAGCGGTATACGTTTATCATTCCAACTCATTCCGAACTGTCCGTAATAACTGATTTCCGTGTTCATATTGTCTGAAGTAGCACCGTCGGTTTCTATCAGAATAACGCCATTGGCACCCATCGAACCATAGATAGCAGCTTCCGCACCCTTTAAAACAGTGATGTTCTGAATATCATTGATATTATAGGCTTGAAAAATATTTCGACTATATCCGTTGATCATCTGCGAATTGTGCACGTCAGGAATATAAGGAATGCCATTGATAATCACTAGCGGAGCGTTGTTACCGACAAATGAACGCACACCGCGCAGATTCATATAGCTTCCTTCCCCCGGCATACCACTGCCGCGAGTGACCTGTAAACCGGCGATCTGACCGGCTAACGCACGGTCAATATTCATGCTGGCAGGCGTGAAATCCTTTTTAGTGATGTTCTCTGCCGAAGTAGTGACTTCATTCGTTTCAACCCGAAAAGGCAAAACCGTTGTCTCATTATATTTATATTTAGATTCGGGAATCAGGATGATGTTGATATCCTTCCGTCCGTCCAATGCCTGACGAACCGTGTAGTAGCCTACCGCCCAGACAGAAATCCACGCTTTCTTCAGATCCTTACATTCAGTTTGGAATACTCCGTTTTCATCTGTGGTCACATCTTCACTTCCTGTAACGGACACTACCGCTCCCTTCACCGGAGTATTGAGAGAAGATAGGATTTTTCCGCTTACCTTGTCCTGTTTCTGCGCACATACATCGGCTGCAAAAAGGCAAAGCAGAAAAGTGAAAAATAAAATTTGTATCTTTTTCATTTTGTCTTTATTTCATAAGATTAATAACAATCCTCTGTAGGTTTCAAACACCAGTGGAAGAAGATAGCCTTTGTCAAGCTATTACCTGAACCTTCAAAACGTATCGTGATAGGTTTGGCTTCTCCCGTAACGACCAACTCATTGGACATGACTCCACCATCGCGATCATAGTTACTATATTTGCTAACTCCGGCAGCTTTGGCAGCATTAGCATCATATCCTTCCGCATATCCACCGCCATTACGGTCGAAATGGAAATTGGTACCTTTATTTGCACTTTCTGAAGCGGTTCCTACCTCCACGTCATTGACAAATATCTTCACCTGTCCAACTTTACCACTTTTGTCCTGTTCAAATCCGAAATAAATCTTATATGTTCCTTCCGGAATCTTATAAGGTGAAACCTCATGCTCTGTAGTTCCCATTTCTTTATACTTGAATGGTGTAAATTCAAGCGTATAAGTTTTGTTTGCAGGATCTGCCAGATCATACACCAAAGTGTAATAATAGATTCTAGGAAATCCCATTGCAGGCCATCCGTCATGATAACTTTTACCATCGCTATGTCCAATTTCCTTATATGCCAGATTTGTCGTTTTGAAATAAGTTTCTTTTTCTAATGCCGTCATCTTTTCATAGTAATAAAAATGATCTTTCAGACGATAAATCAACACATTGGTAGGAATTTTCATCTTCTTCACATAGTATGCAGTTCCGTTACTCATGTTTACCGGATGGTCAAGATCTACTTCCTGAACGGTGGTACGCCACTGCTTGGAAAACACCGATTTGAGGTCTTCGTTCTCCTCAAAATCCAGTTTAGTGTACTTCTTGTTGAAAAACGCAGCTTGGAATACCCAGTTTCTAATGATACTGTCTTCGCGTTCCAGTCCCCATTCTGTCAGTTTCTGACGTGCGGTAGTCAAAGCATCATTGATTACCTCGTTGGAAGGAATCAGCATGGTTGCAGTCACGTTTTCCGACATAATGTCGAAGCCTTTATTCTCAAAATAAGGGGCTTTTACAGTAAATACGGAGTCGTAAACCGTATTTCCCGTGTTGTCCACTCCAATAATTTCACTGGCGTTCTTGTCGAATGTCAGTTGATTGCGCGACAAGATCATCTGACGGAAAATGGAATAATCGTCTCCCAATGATTCAATAATCTCATACATACTTCGCGGAGATACAATCGCCTGATCCAGTATGTAAAGATAACCATTAGTCAGTTTCACTATTTTAGTTACTGTTGCATTATTGAACTGGATGATGTTCCCGGTTTCTTCTTCCGTTTTCTTGATATTCAAAAATTTGCCACTCCACATCAAAAGACGTTGGCCATCTGTAATTTTAGACGGAGAAATAGATGCATCGGAGATATAAGTTTGAGCGGTATATACATCATCGTTGCTTGCAGCTCTTGTTGGTGCCAGATCTGCTTCCGTAGCTAAGATGGTGTACATCTGTTCCTTTTTCTGCATTTCGTCAATCATACCGGTTTCCTTAAACAACTGATACATATTGGTCAACGAAGATTCTTCTGCCAGATACTCGGTCAGCGGTTTATTGACAATCGTAATTTGGTCATTGTTTACTGCACTCTGCTCTTGAGCGTAATGGTTGTCCCATGTGTCGGAACAACTACTGCCTATCAATGTCAGAAAGGATAGAGCATATAGTATGTATTTTTTCGTTTTCATGGTTCTTTTATTCTTCTATTACAGGTTCAAATAAGATATAATCCAGATAAATACGATATTTAGAGTTGGAACTAGCGCTAGCTCCCGGATCTTTCAATACTATTTTTAAAGTATATGATTGAGTATCTGTAAACTCTATTTCATTATTTATGACGCTTTTATAGAGTCCTAATTTAGGAGCTGAACCTTCTAATTCTGTATAAGGCTTATATTCAGTTTGCTCGTTCAACAAAACTTCTTCTGTTCCGCTTATCAGCTTGAAATCCATTTGTCCGCCATTGCTATTACTTTGTTGCTTAATGAATAGTTGCGATGTAGCATATCCAAACTGCAGAGTCACTTTATATTTACCTTTGATAATGGAAGGAGTTTGCATGGAAACCCATCCAGTGTTACCAATATTCAGCATTAGAAGATCACCATTATTTGCTGTTTTCCAATCATTTTTTGAACTTATCTGGAAATAAGTAACATTATAATAACTGTCATACGCTCCTGCCGGATTTACTAATTCATATTGATAACAGTTTAATTCTGTCACCGAACACTTTTTCTCTTCATCTCCTACTGCCTGAAATTTGATACCTTCTTCTCCATGACCAGCTGCAATCCATTCACCGATGAGGGAGTAATTACACAAGTCGAACAAAACAGTTTCCGGTTCAGCTTCGGCGATGGGCAACCATGTGCTGACTTGATGAATGTATCCGTTCTTTGCCTGCAAGTCACTGTAATCTTCGAGGAACGTGGCACGATGTTCCTCATCTGCATAGTTGAGATAGAAAATATCATTCTTGTTGCTTACCTTGACGATATTTCCGGTACTTGAAGTATCCCAAATTTTAGAAGTTACGTCTGCTGTATCAAAACTCCTCATTTTCTTCAGATCATAGCTTCCCGGCAAAATATGATAGGCAACGTACTGATAAAGAGCATTATCCGGATTAGTATAGTCAGAACCTGCTTCCAATTTCCGTACTAAATCTTGCAAACTACTGATACCGTTTTCACTAAAAACTGCATCCGTTACGGCAAGGAAGGTATAGTTTCGCTTTTGCTGAGTAGTACCTCCCGACTGATTTTCTATGGTGTCGTAGATGGTATTGATTTCCTTTCCCCATCCGGTAGCATCCAATGCACCTTTCAGGATGGTGTAGTCTCCATTTTCAGCGATACGTTGATACACACTCTCGGTCAACGGAGTCAACGTGTTTTCAAGCACATAAACGTAGCCGTTTGATACCAAATTGGCAAACTCTATGACATGGGCTTCCTTATTCAGATAGACTGATTGCAAACCACCGCCGCCATTTTCAGCACTGCCGAAAGACACCGAAAGGAAGTCATCGGAAACCGTTTTTTTACTTAACGTGCCTTCTTGCTCGATAAATTTTTCCTGACTGATTGTATCTTGAACAATATGAAAAGAAACTAGGTTACGAGCATATTCCACTCCCAATTCTTCAATAGAAGTAATCCCCTTCTTCGTATAGAATGCTTTCACCGCCTCGTTCGTGGGGACAAAAAGGGTGAAATATTGAGTCGCTTGATTGACGGCATTGTATAGGTCAGCGTATTTCATAATGGAAATCCATTCTGAAAATTCACCGGAACGGCTGGACAAGTAAGTAGCAGCCGGCTGTATATCATAAACAGAGAACGTGTCTCCTTCATACGGATCATTGCAGGCCGTGCATAAGATAATGAGCAGCATCCAATAAATCCTTCCTATCTTTTTCATTTTATTCATGGTTTGATTATTTATCATAATAAGGGTTCTGTTCCAATAATCGGTTGGTGTTCACATCACTTTCGGGAAGAGGCAGATACCAGGCATCGCTGTTATTCAAAGCGGAATTTAGCCATTTAGGCTCTGCGGTGCTGTTGTTCTGCATCACGAGTTCCTTAAATTCAGCCTTATACTTAAAATTTTGCTGCTTTCCCAGACGAAGCAGATCATACCATCGTTTTCCTTCTGCGGCAAACTCCATGTCCCGTTCGTTCAGCAATAGTTGCAACAAATCCAGTTCACTAATTTCTTCCATAGCCACGGTCAAGGGAACTAAGTTGGAACGTTTGCGAATCTGGTTCATTATCTCTACGGCTTCCGTCCAATTCTCGCTACCGCCTTTCCGAATCAATGCTTCGGCTTTCATCAACATGACATCTGCCATCCGGTAAATGATATAATTGGCATCCATCTGATTTCCACCACGGATAGCTATCAGACTATTTGTACCCATCCCTGAGTATTTCCAAATAATGGCATTATCGGGATAATCGTCATAATAGCTGGGTGTATGAAGATTTTCGCGTGGTGCACATGAACCGAAATAAGTACGGACAGCCTCTTTCAGACTCTCCTCATACAAACGCAATGTCATCGCTTCAGAATACATATAAGTTTTATTGGTACTGGAAGTACTGTATGGCATAATACTAGTCGGACAATTGTTTGTCTGGTAATAAGTAGCGCCATCGAACTGCAATTCAAAAATGGACTCATTGCTATTGCCCGGATAAAAAATTTGGAACCATTGGCTGGGGACAGACATGAAAACCGGACGCCTACCGGAGGTAGCATTAATTAGATAGTCAGCGTAAGTGACGCATTCGTCATAATCTTCCGCCCATAAGCAGGTTTCCGCCATCAACGCATACAAAGCCCATTTGGTGGAACGTCCTTTAGTTGCCCATGAATCTTCAAAAAATTCCTTGGCTGCATTGGTATCCAGAGCTGTACGCATATCGCTCTTTATTTGTTCCAAGATTTCCTGTTCAGATGATTTGGCCACATTGGTCGGCATCTCATCATCCACGTAAGGTTCGGTGATCAAAGGTACTTCTCCATAATTACGTACCAGATACAGATACATCAATCCACGAATAAAATAGGCTTCCGTACAGTGTGAATTCATCTGGGATTCATGGTAACTTTCGTCTTTCTCCATCACACCCGGCGCATATTTCAATACAGCATTCGCCATGCCAATGGCTTGGTAGAATGTACCCCATGCCACTCTTGAATTGTTAGGAAGTACTTGAAAATTCTGGACTCTACCATTCTCGGTAGCTCTGGAAGGAACAATTACCGATCCGCCCCGCAACTCTCCCCAGTCAATCATATATGGAATACAATTGCGCATACAACTGTATCCTTGCGCAAGGATGGATTCCACGTCTTCAGCAGATTGCCAGTACATATCCGTGCTCTGCTTGTCTTTAGGCAGTACATCAAGCCAGTCACTGCAACCGCTCGTCAACAAGCCTCCTGTCAGTAATAGTATAACAAATATTTTTTTCATGTTCGTAGCGTTTTTAAAAACTTAGATTAAAACCACAAGTGAGCTGGATGGAGGTCGGCGTTACCGCTTCATCCTTTGCCAATGTTCTTTCCGTCTTCACTTCCGGATCCTGTCCTGTATATTTAGTAAAAGTGAAGAGGTTACGGCCGGTCACATAGAAATCAATATTATTGACTCCCCAAGCTCTGCATACTTTTTTAGGCAGACGGTAACTCAATGATAAAGTTTGCAAACGAAGATAAGAAGCATCTTCCACAAAACGGTCGGAACCTAAAGTGTTGTAACCTTCCCCATAAAGCGCGCGCGGGATTTCGGTCATATCACCTTCGTTGCGCCAACGTCTGAGCACAGCGGTACTTTGGTTGTTGATTCCGTACATAGATTCGTTGTTCAAACGAGTCATGTTAATGACTTTCTGTCCGTAACGGCCATAGAAGTTGGCAACCAGTTTGAATTGCTTGTAAGTAATGTTAAAACCGCATCCTCCGGTAAATCTCGGCTGTGAGTTGCCCAAATAGACAATATCATACTGATTGATGACACCATCATGGTTGATGTCTTCATATATGGCATCACCCGGAGCTACAGTATAATGACCGTTCATCATTACAATAGGATTACCTTTAACGTCTTTCATAATGTTGCCCTCTGCATCACGTGCATGAGTTGCTTCCGCATTCTGGTAAACACCTTTGTAGCGATAACCGTAAAAAGAGCCTAAAGGACGATCGACTTCATAACGAAAAGCATAGTTCCCGTTACCGAATGTGTAGTTTTCTTCCGTATAGTTTACCGGAATTTCTGTAATCTTATTGGTATTTTGGTTGATGTTGAAATTGAATCCCAACTGAAAGTCCTTACGTTTAAGAGCGATTATGTTTGCACGGAACTCCCAACCTTTATTAGTCATCTTTCCTGAGTTATAGTAAGCCATCCTATATCCACTACCGTAACCAATGCTGGTAGGCGTGCTCATTTTTGGTTGCAACATATCTCTTGTATACTTCTGATACACATCCACTGTTAGACTTACTCTGTTCTTGAAAAGAGAAATATCCACTCCTGTATTATATTCGGTAGTCGTTTCCCATTTCAACCTGTTGAGCTGCATGCTACTGGGTTTGATGGAGTTCATATTCATATAGTTGTCACCGGATGCATAAGAACCCAGATAGATGGAAGTACCTTCGGCGCCATTACCTTTTTCACCGACACTGAAACGGAGTTTGAATTCATCCAACCACTCGTCTGTGTTATTCATGAACGGTTCGTCAGCCAAATGCCAAGCAAAACCTGCCGCAGGGAAAATCCCCAAACGTTCGGACTTACCCATTGCCGAGTTACTCTCTACTCCAATGGTTCCGTTGAATACATAACGGTTGAGCAGCGTATAGTTAACAACGCCAATGCCATTGATATTACGCACCTTAGAATCACCGGAACTTACTTTTTGCACCGTGCTTCCGATAGTAGGGTCGGACAGGCTGGAAGATGCATTACCGGAAGTTTGACTGCCATAACTGGAGTTAGTCGTTTCATTCGTACGGAACAACAAGTTGGCAACCAATGAATGTTTGTCTTTCCAACTGTTGCGATACATCAACTGGTTTTCCGTAGCAATGGTCAGCTGGTCGGAAGAGGTATCTGTACTACGGTTGGCAAAACTGTCTGTCCAAGGAAGGCCGGTAGCAACCTGAGGCAAGAACATACGGCCTTTGGTATTACGGATATTCAAGTTCGCATAGGCTTTATAAGTCAACCCTTTCAATATCTGATATTCGATACGGAAAGTCATCTTGCTCTCCCGTTGGATCGTTTTCTTGACGCTCTCGTTTGCCATCGCTACCGGATTGTAATATTTGCTACCATTACCGTCCTCCTTGAATGCCGGATCCAAGTTGCTATATTCACTGTGATTGAAATACTGTGAAGTAAGTTCTCCGGTCGTGTCGTCAACGTAATAAGGCGATTTGTTTGGAGCTTTGCGGAAAGCTTCCGAGCGCACGTTGTAATAGTTTTCATCTCTTTTTGATTGAGAGTAGTTGAACTGTGCCCCGAAATTCAATCTTCTTGAGAACTTATAGTTGATACTCAAAGAAGAATTCAAACGGCTGAATCCGGTTCCGATCGTCGTACCGCCTTCATTGAGGTAGCCTAGAGAAAAACGATAAGTGGCTTTTTCACCACCCCCGCTCATGGAGAAGTTATTATCCCATGTCTGTGTATTCTTGCGTACCGCAGCCAACCAATCGGTATCTTGGTTGTATTCGTCAAAATAAGTCCAGTCCGGTTGATAACCGATCTCCGGAGAGTTATAAAGCATATTCAGATAATTTAGCGAATTACTAAGACCTATATAGTTGGCACTGTTCCACAGAGCTTCGGAAATCATGGCTGAATATTGGTTACCGTCCAGCATCGGAATGCTCTTCGGTTCAAACTTGGCAGAGAATTTGGAAGAGAACGTGAAACGGGTCTTTCCTGTTACTCCTTGCTTGGTTTTGATCATCAATACACCGTTACCGCCTTTAGTACCCCAGATGGCAGTAGCAGCAGCATCTTTCAAAACTTCAATGGATTCGATGTCCTGTGGAGATATGTTAAGTAATGCTCCCAAATCATCATTACTGATCGTAGAGAAGTCGGTATCGTCACTAATATTAGCCGGATAGGGCACACCATCGATTACAATCAACGGGTCGGCATTGGCATTCAGCGTACTTGCACCACGAATCTGAATATTAGCACGTGCACCCGGGTCGCCACCGCCCAACACAACATCCACACCACCCAACTGCCCTTGCAAGGCATCTTCGATGGTCGTAATCGGAGCTATGTCTACCAAGTCGCTCATCTGTACTTTCTGGGTAGCGGAAGTCTGTTCTCTGGCGGTAATACCCAATTCATTGCGTTCGATACGTTTTCCTTCAATGACTACTTGGTCAATAGTTCTCGTATCCTCCTGCAAGGTGACGTTCAACTTTTCTTGTCCCGTATACTTGATTCTCTTCGTTTTCATTCCAATATAAGAGAATACGATTGTCAGGTTTTTCTCCCCGGCAGGAATCTTCAGATTATAGATACCATCTACATTGGAAACGGTTCCACCCAAAGAACGGTTCTGGGAGTTCATGACGTTTATGTTGACTCCCATCAAAGGATCCGCTGTCGATCCGAACATTTCCGATACTTTACCGGACAAGACTTTGACTTGCCCGAAAGCCTCTCCGGTAGTGACAACGAATACTAATGCTACTAGTATGTATTTTAATAATTTCATAACTTATGTTTTTCATTTTAAAAAGACGCCATCAATCAAGTGAAAACAACCGTCTCCAAAAGCAAACGGGAAATTGGAATAAGTTGAAACCACTTGGCACTTGCCGTGTCCCTGCAATTCGAGGTTCAGAGTGCTTCCATTATCCGTATAAATGAGGTTGGGAGCTACGCTACTTTCAGTCTTGTATGTTCCGCTTTTGAAACTGGAACCGGGATAAGGATAGGCCGCGATGGTGTTTTTGGCACCGGTGATAAAATAGGAATTCAAATAATCCTTCAACGTCGCTGTGTCGAACTCTCCGGTCAGCTTGCCGTCTTCATCGAAAGAGGCATTGGTAGCGCCCGGAATCTTTCCTTCTGACAATGCTGTCTGTATGGCTTCATTCGTCGGAATAAATGCGACAAAGCGTCCTTTGCCAAAGATATTCATCATAGTCTCACCGACAGTAATACCCGCCTCCTTGAGCAATTGGGCAAAGTTGTAATAAACATAGCGCTTGTCGGCACAAATAGCGATGGAACGAGACAAGTCACCATTTTCCGCGCTAAAGAGCTGTTCATTGTCAAACCAATAAGAAGTACCGTTAGAGCCTTCACCAACTTTCGTGAACGAAGAGAATACCGTTCCTTGGAATTCTGGATTCAGTTGCATATTGAAACGGGCGTTACTAGTGATTTTCCCGTCTTTGACAAACCAGAAGTTCCAACTTGTCTGGGTAGTAATGACCCTTATCCCATTGTCCGGCAAAGAAGCCGATTGCGTTTCCGGGATATTCGCCGAATGAATATTCACAATACCTTGTTTGGAAGAATTGCTCAATTCCACCCATCCATCTTCCGTGTTCTGTTCCAACGTTGATGTGCTATAAGAGGTTCTAATCTCTGAACCTTCAAATTGCGCTGCTTTCGGAATCAACATAATGTATTTTGCATTGTTTGAAACGAAAGATGGTTGAAGAGAGGTTCCGTTCATTGCATAAAGGAACGAACGTGCTTCTTTATTTTGGAACATGGTGCCAAGTACGGAAGCAAAAGTAGTCGGTGTGCTGATTTTGTTCATACCATATAATACTCCGTTGACACACATAATTTTATCGTTCAGCGTATTCGGATTGACATTGATTTCGGAACCTTCCACAGACACGATTTTATCCTCACTTTTCGTACTACTGATACTCTTTTCTATGTCACCGGGAAATACTGCTAATCCGGCATCAATGAACTGACGCAGGAATGAATTCATAGCCAGTTTATCAACTTCGCCCAAGGAAGTATATCCTCCTTTTGCCCAGAATTCCTCAAAGAAGCTGTCGATTGCAGTATTGGACGGCGCAAAGATGGTATAACCCATAGCTGTCAAAGAGGTGAAAGCGAGTGAGGAGCTAACCGGCCATTCGCAAGCAATGTTAGGCAGACCATTGTGTTGATATTGGTATAAAGTGTCCACACCGTATGCTGCAGCATATGATTTGGTCAGGTTGTCATCGGCAACATATTCTCCAAAAGACTCGTATAGATTGAAAAATGTAGAATATTCGTCCCGTTTTTTCATCTCGGTATAGATAGTTTCCAAAGGTTCAAGCACACGGTCAATGGCATGAATGTAACCGTTGTTGGCTATAATGCCATACTCTTTGACAGATGCATTGGAAACATTGAATCCATTGTCTCCTGTCCAAGTGGAATTGGGGTAGAAAGCTTCGTAATTGCTTTTGGCATCCAGCTTTCTTGACTGAAAAAAGCGGTAAGAAAATACCGGAAGATAACGTTCAAGATGATACACCATAACGGAAGAACCATCGGATCTGTTTTCTAATTCCGGAGTGTCCGAACTTCTGGTGCGGTGCTTGTAGAATAATCCAGCATCAACATTTTTTTCTTCTTCCGTTTCTGTACTTCCCACAGGACGGAAATTAACTAGATTCTCTTTGGTGTAAGAGTAATAAAGTACATGATAACCAATGAGCTTTTTGACTTCGTTAATGGGCACGACTTCAATATTGGCATATCCTTTTTCGTTCAGATAAGCCTGAAAGGCTGTGTCATCAGGAGCCATGATAGTCAGAATACTTTTGCCTTCCAGCATTTGTTTGTAACCGGAAATCTCCAGTCCCCGTAGGAAGATAGAATAGTTACCGTGTTCACCGGAACTTAACACCTCCCATGCGTTGTCTGCCACCCAATCGGGCACTTCATAGTGCTCGTCCATCTTATCCTCACACGAAAGCAAGATCAATGGAAGGCATAGCAGCCACAACATCTTTTGTAAAAATGTAGCGTTTTTCATTGTTTGATAAATTATTAGATAAGTTACTATTCTCCGTATGCTTCTTGCCATGCTTTCTCATATTCATTTGGGAATTCAAGCGAAAGAGCATAGTTTTCAATATTAGTATATCCGTTTGCTGCAGTTCTTACAGCATCATTCGGATCATTTTTATTTAAGCCCCATTTATCTTCAAAATCATCGGGCATACCGTCACTGTCCGTATCTACTCTAGGAGTGCCAATATTGATGCTTTGCCAAGTCTTGGCAAGAGGGTATTGGCGTTCTAGGTTTTGGTTACGGAAAATCGTTCCTTTAATCCCTAATGTGGTTAGTTCATCAATCATGAATTGATCTACCAAATCACGATTGGGTAAAACCGGACCAACATTTTTAACAACCCAGTGATAGGCTTCTGTAGCACTAACTTTTATGGTGATTTCCGGATGCTGGCTGTCTGGTTTACTCAAAAAGACAGGAGTGGCACTGCAATAAGTTTGCCAATTGCCTTGCGTGATTTCAAATCCATTTAATGTGCCATCTTTATTATCATCGTAATAGTTGCCTACACAATAGGTATCGAAATCGCCATCACCGGTACCACCAATGAAAGGTTTAGTCGGATTTACTTGTTGATAAGTATCTGCCAAATAATTGTTATTGTCACTACTTATTCCATTATAATGATATTTCGTTTCATCATCGAACATACTCTTATCTGTAGTTGCTATAGGATATGACGTATTCACCCATGTATAAGCTGGTCCTTTGATAAAATAATTATTTTCAATGACTGTGTTGGAGTGCCCAGAAGATTCGCCACCCATATTATAAGCTGCTCCATTTCCCCAATTGTAGAGAACATTATTAACAAATTGATTCAGTCCTTTTACTTTAAAATTACGAGTCTTATTATCAATAAATAGATTTCGGTAAACAGTAATTCCTTCTTCGTCACTCGTTTGAACTAATCCTCCACAAGAGTGATTCTGACATCCTTGCCCTAGTATTGAATTTTGTAATGTAATGTTATAAAGTCCCTCTGGCTGTTTGTCATTGTTAAGTGAAAAACATTCATCTGTCCCCCATGTAAAAGAACAATGGTCATAAATTTGGTCGTGACCGTAAGCCGCTCCTCCCGCATCTATATTGTCACTGCCACTAACCTGCCGACCGGCACGCATACGCATATAGCGTACAATCAGGTTATCTGCATTGGTAGAAGAAGTCCTACCATTATAAAGTTCAATACCATCACCTGGAGCTGTTTGGAACAGAACCGTTTGGTTGTCCTTAAATACGAGCACTTCTTTGTTTAAATCAATCACACCCGATACGTTAAATACTATAATTCTGTTTGACTGGCTGACGGCATCTCTTAGTGACCCTGTACCGCTATTATTCAGATTGGTTACAACATAAACAGATTTAGTGTTACTTCCACGGGCACCATCAGCGTTTCTTCCATATCCCACTGCACCAGGAAATGCTGGTGCATTATTACTGGTAAAGGAAGGAAATGCCGGACCTGTAATGCCTTCATTATTACCTTCTTCATCATCCTCCACAAAAGTAATAGGGGGATTAATAGCAGGGTCTACATCTTCTTCATCTACCGGTTCTTTATCAACACAAGCCGCTAGCGATGAAAGCGAAAATAAGAAGAAATAGAAAATGCTTGTAAAGCATTTCATGGCAATAGATATGCCTTTCCTCTGAAAAGATACAGTGTTTTTCATTCTTATAAAATTATAATTAAAAATACTTATTTGATTAATAAATAAAATCAAATTTAAAAAGTGTACATCCTTTAAGGAGTGCCCTTAATAATATTCTTAGGAATAGAAATATCCACAAATACCCTTACAAAAGTGTTGCAATATATAGCAAATATTTTCATCCCAGAATCTTGTTATTTATTCAACTCAATACATCCCATAATGAAAGGTCCTGTTGCTTTAGCATCATTATCTCTCATCTTCTCTCCTATATAATACTCGAAACTGCCGTCACGGTAAGGCTTACCACCTAACCCACCCACTTGGCAACATCTTGTCAATGTCAATGTTCCGTCCGGATTTGAGATTAGCAGTTTATTGCACAGACCTTTAAAGGCTTTTTCTGCAATGGCACGATATCTACTATCAATATATCCTTTATTTACAGCTTTCATATAGGCATACATACATTGTGTCGTAACAGAAGCTTCCGGAAAATTACCGGTACGTGAAGGTTGGTCAATTACCTGATACCACAAGCCATTTTTATCTTGGTATTTTGAAAGGGTTTCTGCTAATTCTTTCGTCCATTTAATCATATCAGCATAACCTGAATGATCTTGGGGAATATATTCCAAAGCATCTACCATAGCCATAAACCACCAACCTATACTACGTCCCCAGAAATTAGGAGAATGACCAGTCTCCGGATCAGCCCATCGCTGGCTCCGGTCTTCATTCCATGCATGATAGTAAAGTCCGGTCTTGGCGTCATAAGTATGTTGATGGCATAGAGTGAATTGTTTAACAGCCTCATCAATCCATTCCGGACAATTAAATTCAGCTCCATATCGAGCCATAAAAGGAGAAGCCATATACAATCCATCCAACCACATCTGATTAGGGTATATTTTCTTATGCCAGAAACCTCCATCTGTTGTACGAGGTTGCTTTTTTAGCTGATCTATCAAATTCTCGATAGCCAATTTATATTTCTCCTTTTTGGTTTCCTTGTACAAATCAAACAGAACTTTTCCGGAATTTATATAATCCAGATTATAGGTTTCTTTCTTATATAAATGAATCTCTCCTTTGTCGTCTACCAAAGAATCAGCCCATGCCTCTACATAATCAAAGTACCTACGGTCTCCTGTTTTCTTCCAAACTTGTAACATCGCACAACAACCTACTCCTTGCGCATAACCAAAATACAGGCGTTTTCCATGATCCAGTTGCCACGCTTCCGGGAAACGACGAATTTCCGAATCGGCAAACAGACGATAATAAGTGTCGGGAGCAAAAGTATCCGTACGGAAAGGAACTGCCGGAAGTCCGGCTTTATTAAACAGATTCACTCTAAAGAAAGTCCCATAACCGTAGCGTACAGCTACAGGTGCAGAGACATAAGTTGAAGAAAGTGTTATCGAACTTCCATCAATCACAGCATCAGCCGGATAAAACCGCGCATCATTGCCGGCAATAAAAAATCCTTTTACCGGTTCATTGCCGGGTGTCTGCAGGCCACCTTCCGCAAATTCAAAATCTAATGTAATTTCTCTCCCATTCACTTTCATTGATTTGTAGAGAGGTCCTGAATAAACAATCTTTTTACCATATTGCTTTGCTAATGCCCAAGCTGCCAGCCGTTCGCCCGGTGCAACTTTATTTCGTGGATGTATGTCGGTAGAATCGGCTGCATCCGTCACTACTGCCATACCAATGTTTTCAAGTCCACTTAACCATGTTTTTAATTGTGCTTCACGAATACCTGCCGGTTGTTTGTAATGTGGTGCAATCTGTACAAAATAGAAAGGCATATCCGGCTGATTCCATTCTTTCCGCCAACTATTTATCAAGTTAGTAAATACTTCCTGATATTTCTCATAGCGAACAGAGTTGGATTCTCCCTGATACCAGATATTTCCTTTCACTGTATACCCTACTATAGGAGCAATCATACCATTCCACAAAGTAGCCGGAACCTTACACTTATCTTTTTCCCTACTCACCTTTTCCTTCGAATATTGTTTTAAGACATCAGCATACAGCGGATTGTTTTCCATCACTTTCATACTTGTCCAGGATTCAGCATGTGTTCCTCCCCAAGTAGACTGAATCAATCCAACCGGTGTACTCAATTCTTTATACAATTTACGTCCAAAGACAAATCCTACAGCAGAAAAGTCCTTCAGATTCTCCGGATTACAAACCACCCACTTTCCAACGCAATCTTCTTTTTCACCATCAGGTGCCAGTTGATGCTCTACATGAAACAGGCGGATTTCCGGAAAATCAGCATCTTTCATTTCTTCCGCTTCATTCAACATTCCTGTTTTCCATTTCACTTGCGGATTACGGGCTACGGGAAATTCCATATTTGACTGTCCCGTACAAAGCCAAACTTCACCTATTAATATATTATTGATCCGGATCTTATTATCACCTTTCAACATTACAGATTGTCCGGAAGTAGCAGCCGGTGTTTGTATCATCAGTTCCCAATGACCGTTTGCTAAAGCAGTCACCTTGTATTTCTTATGATCCCATGAAGTCTTTACCAAAATCTTTTCTCCGGGACGTGCTTTTCCCCAAAAACGTACTTTCGCATTTTGCTGAAGTACCATATTATCTGATAATATAGAAGGAAGTTGTATATCTGCATGAATACCTATTGGAAAGAAACAGACCAATAACCACAGACAAAAAATAATTCTACAGAATTTCATTGTATTTTATAGTTTTAGATTCAATATTTTACTGAATAAGCACATGTCAAAGATACCGCATTACATGGTAGAGTTAAAGAAAAGGAATATGGAGAATTCGACTTTCTTATGTAAATTCATGTGCGTACAGCCCATCACACGCCTATTTTGTACGATTTTACAGGCTATGTACGATTTTCCAGTCTTTCTACCATTCTTTTTTAATTCACTTTATTTATCTCAACCTTTCTCATAACCAATGCATCAATAATATTTTCATCTATCTTCACATCTTTTTTAGCCGTAATAGTCAAATTGTCAAAACAGAAATTGGATAATTTATATTGTTTTGATTTCTCTACAGCAAAAAAGGAATCACAATCCAGATGAATATTACGCATTGTAATATAGCTGGAATACGAGACTGGCATATCCTTGCGATCTTTCAAATCATAAAACTGTGTCCAAGGAGCAATAAAGATACAATTGCGGACATTTCCTTTTATGTCTTCAACGAGGATGTACTTATATTGTTGGGGAGTATCCGGACGCATTTTCAACCACAACAGGCGTTTAGCCTGATCCAGATTACAGCGTCGAAGAATTATATTATGATTATATATCGATTCGCTACCGCAAGTCAGCACTCCGTGACAGAATCCGAAAGTACAGTCTTCAATGATAATATCACAATTGCCACCATTATCGGGATCTTGATCAGCCCATGGTCCTTTGCCACCTTTTAATGCAATTGCGTCATCATTAACCGACATATAGCATCCCTTGACAAGTACATTTTTACACGCATCAATATCGATTGCATCCGTACTTGGAGCCTTTATGGGAAAAGAAGGTGAAAAGATATGCAAATTCAAAAGTTTTACGCTATCACATTTATAAATGTGAGTTGTCCAAAACGGAGAATTAACAAGTCGCACATCTGAAACTTGTACATTATTGCTATGAGATATATGAAGTAGACGAGGACGCAATTCATCCATATTAGTACATTTAGGAATAACACGCCGCCGCAACCAAAATGACTTCCAATATCGTTCACCGTTTCCATCAACTTTTCCGTTTCCGGAAAGGGTGAAACCATCTACCTTATCAACATTAATCAAAGCTGAAAAGTACTTTAGGTTCTGTCCCTCCATCCGTGTTTCTATTACAGGAAAGTTGCTAATATCGTCACTACCTTTTAATATAGCTTTCTCTTCCAAATGCAAGTGTGTTCCCGGTTTAAAGAAAAGCGCACCACTAAGATAAGTACCTTCAGGTATAACAATGACTCCGCCTCCATTATCAGACGCCAAATCTATAACAGCCTGAATTTGCTCTGTCTGTAACAGTGTACTATCATTCACTACTCCATAGTCGGTAATCAAGAAATTCTTTCCTAATCCATTTATATCAGTTTTTTCATTTTTGTAAAACCAATCCGGTATAATTTTACCATCGGGAAATTTTTCCTGACTAAACAGTTGCAGACTACAACATGTCGCTACTATTAAAAATGCTGACTTTATCATTTTCTATATCTCGTTACTTTTTTTGCAAAAGTACCGCATGTTTCCATTTGCCCCAAAGCAAAGGATATGGAGATATTGATTTTCTTATGGAGTTCTATGCAAAAGATTCAAATACTACTTATCTATATACAATATTCCATATTCAGACTTATTTTTGTACATATATCGAATTAAAATAAAACGCTCTCTACAGTATCAAAAAAGCGCATCCTCTTTATAAAAGAAGACACGCTACGAATAGAGTTAAGTTTTTCTTATATCATTTATTCCGGGATGAACAATCCGGTAGACTATTATTTTGTAAACACAATCTCTCCTTTACGTCCGCCACCACGAAGAAAGATTTCATAAGTACTATTACCTGATTCTTTTATTTCCAACAGATCCAAATCCGTATTTTTTGTTTGTTCCCCGCGTATAACCGTTTTTAATACCCCTCCTGTTTTCCGCCCAGTTGAAAGTCCTCCTTTCCAAGTGAGTATATATTGTTTTCCTTCTGTTAGATTGGTTATTGCTACTTTTTCTGTAGCCAAAGTCATGCACCAGTTATTGGGCTGTTCAAGTTCGATCGCAATATCCCAGGTGAAATGAGGAGTTCCGGTTATACCAGTTTCTTCCGTAATAGTATCTTCCTTGCTACATGATGCGATAAGAACACAAAGTAGCAGGAAAAGCATTGCTTTCCTAAATATATCCAATGGTCTGTTTATTATCGTTTCTCTATTCATATTCTCTTTATTTTATGAATCGGTTTCATAATTCTATATTTCTGCGTCACCTGATCTGTTTCAATTTAGTTACGCCACCATTATCTGTCGTCGCTTTCAAATCAATTTCTCCCTTATAGGCCGATAAATCCACTTGTCTATCAGAGAAAGAAACTGCCTTACCATTAATATAGAAGTACACAAATGCTTCTGCGCCATGACCTACTATCTTTGCCACATCTCCCTCAACAAGTATTGCCGCATCTTCCAGCCAATCATAGCTAGTATCTTCACTGCCCCCGGCAAGAAAACAACCCATTCCGGCATTATATAATTTACTATTCGTCTTCAGCCGCAAAAATTCTACATAAGGAAGACTTCCGTCTGACTTACGAGGTAAGGCAAGCTGGGAAGCATCCAAACTAACAAAATCATCATCCGTCACAGCCATATCTACCGGAAGAAAAGAGTTGTTTGCTATTTCACATTCCGCTTGATTAACGTCTATGATATGTTTTCCCGAAGACTTTGGTGTATGCGACAAGTTATTCTTTATAATATGACCATATCCCGGCACGTCAACCGCTTCCGATGCAGTCTTCCTGTTCAACATACAGAAATTGGACGGGTTCTGATAACCCGTATTATTATACCACGCTATCCCTCCTAAATGATGATTGGCATAAAACCCCTTATTCTTATTCATATAAGCAAGGCAGTACTGAACAATGTGCATAGGAATCACACTTGGTGCTTTAGGATTATCACTCATCCCATATCCTCCGGACTTAAATCCGGTGCCATCACCAGCTTTACCACCGTCTTTCGTATATCCATTCAAGAAAGACCAACAGTTATCAATGGTAAAAACCGCCTGGCAGTTAATCAAATCAAAACCATCATCACTGTTATACCACGCACGACACCCCCGGAATACATTGCCTGTATATTGGGGAGAAGTGAGATGTCCACCGAATCCGTCGACGTTTCCACCTTTACCGCCATCGGATACAGGATCATAATTATTATAGGCATCGCAATTCAGCACCAGATTGTTCTTACCCGTCACTATATAGAAACCGATCGCCATACCGTCATGCATCGACAGATGTTCGTAGATATTATCACTTCCCCCTTCATTGCGGAAACATTCGGACTGGGTATGTCCCACAATAGTTACTTGTGTTCCCACCACCTCTATATTTCTGAAATGCAAATAAGAGCCACTTACATAAAACACAATAACACGTTCATTTTCCGGCTTTACCGCCGAAAGGTCAAAAACCGGACGCTCATTTTTATAACCGGAGTAACAAATTCGTTTGTCCGGTCCAGTTCCACTCTTTGACATTTTAAATACCCGGCTCCAAGTAGTACTTCCCGCAGTATAATGTTCCATTATCTCTGCTTCCGTCACTCGATATGTACCTTGCCGGATATATACAGTATCTCCTGCCATCACTTTTGATTGTGCTTTGTCCAACGTGGCAAAAGGCTTATCAATCGTCCCACTGTTTGAATCGCTTCCATTAGTAGCCACAAAATAATTCGTAGCCGAAAGAGAAAAGAGGAAACATCCTATAAAAAAAAGAAGAAGGCTAATGCGTTTCATGGTATATCAAGTATTATGTAGCAGCAAAGCTACTGTTTTTTATACCATAGGAGCTGTAATATCGTACGCAAAGAATAGAGTTTTGTGACAACGACGTCTATATCATTTACTTTTCATAACATATCCAAGATAAAGCATAATTTATCTTGAACCAAAAAGAAAAAAGATGACTCTTCTTTCATAATCTTCGTCAACGTTCTTAATAAACTATTGAAGAGTTTATTATAAACGGTATCCAAGTTTATTATAAACGATGAATCTCCGAATTAAGGATATAACCGTGATTTTTCGCAACAAAAAAGGCTGCAAATCCCATAAAGATTCACAGCCTTTGGCTCATACAGAAACTCTCACAGCTTAACTACTGTAAGGACTCCCTGATATATTGTCATCATATTGTACTAGTTTCTTTTTCATTCTTTTTAATCAAACCTTTTATCCATTGATATTCACACCTACAAATATACAACATAAAAAAGGCTTTGTCAAGAGCTTCCTGCCTGTAAGGAGAATTATTTGTAATTAATCTCAATCTTACTATCTATATTATCCGTTTGCCGCAATCGGCTTTTATCTTTTACCGTCAAATGAATATCCTGTAACTGGAAATTCTTTCCATAAGTTATCTTTCCGACAGATTCCACCTCCGCATTAATGTTAGACAGATAAAAATTCTCGATGCGATGACTTGCGCTCCATCCCGAAGCGGAAATAAAACGTTTTGCTCCATCTGCTTTTACGTGAGAGAAATACACATTACGAAAATGAGGATACCCCTTTTCCTTCGGCTCTACCGGAGTCAACATAGTAGTCCAGTGTTCAGGAACATCTTTTCCTTCATATTCTTTCGGCAAGGCAGAATAACTATATTTCGGATTCCAGTTCAAATCGACAGACAGAATATGAGTCACACTATCAGCCTCAACACGCGTCATATAGATATTCTCGACCGTTCCGCCACGGTTCATGGATGATTTCAGACGCAATGTCGTTCCTGTGCCATACGCTATCAGATCATGAGCCAGTACATTGCGGATAGAACCGGAAGTCTCACTTCCGCAAGTCAGCAAGCCCGCACCTTTACGGGCAATACAGTTACGAACCACCACATTCTCCGTCGGACGATTCACACGCAGTCCATCCGCGTCACGCCCTGCCTTAATACAAATATTATCATCGTTGCAATCCACATCACAGTTTTCTACCAGAATATTGGTGGATGAATCAATATCAATGCCATCCGTACTTGGTCCGTGACCTCCTACATTATTATTAATAGTAAGTCCGCTCACCGAACAATGATCCGAATACAAAATCTGACAAGCCCAGAATCCCGTACGCACCAACGTAAAGTCTTTCAACGTGATATGCTTGCTGTTGGAAACCAGTACTCCCCTCACCCGCTTGCAATCATAATCCACAATCCAGCGCAGATTCTTCTTCTCATATTCCTCCCGCATCGCCCAATATTTATCCCAGAATACTTTTCCGCGGCAATCGATAAAGCCTTCCCCCGTAAGAGCGGCATTTTCCGCATCCATTATATTGATAACAGCCGAAGGCCATGTCATTTCGATACCGGCAATGCGGGAAGGAAATTCCGGATAGTCCTGAATATTATCACTCGCAAGCAAGGTAGTACCTTTACTAAGATGCAGGTTCACACCACTCTTGATAAACAAAGCACCTATTTTATAATACCCCGGGGCAACAACTACCGTGCCTCCTCCCTGTTGGTGACAAGCATCAATAGCGGCCTGGATAGCAGGAGTACTAAATACGGAAGTGTCATTCCGCAACCCGAACTTTCCGGCATCCCATTCTGTGTTTTTCGGAGTCCTCTGCGCCCCCACCTGATCGGCCCACGATAAATCCGGCTTTGCAGACACACTTCCCCAATCATAAGCGGGAGTTGTCTTTTTCGGAGTTGTAACACCAATCAAGGCCAATAGTACAATAGATAAAAGATACTTCATAATTACTTCTTTTAGTTCATGTTGCAAAATTATCGCATATCATCAAAGAGGTAATGGACGGATGTACGCAAAAGATAGAATATTATATCATACGGACAATTAATTTGAAAGGGTGCACAATTGTATATAGTCTTTGTACATTTCTCCATTTCATACATTCAAAAAAGGAGTAATTTTGCGAGTGAATAAATATAATAAGGTCCAAACCGATGAAACAAATATGAGAAGAATTGCAATTTATCTATTGTGCATATTCATGTTGCTGCCTGTTGCAACAATGACAGCACAACCTGGTTATAACTACTCAAAGTTACAACGGGAGAAACTAAACCGCGGCGTAGTTGCCATTCGCGAAAACCCTTCAGAAGTAATCGTTTCGTGGAGGTATCTTTCTTCCGATCCGATACAGACCGGTTTCAATGTGTACAGAGACGGGAAGAAACTGACAGACACTCCCATCACAGTCAGCACCTTGTTCCGTGATAAGAATAACAGTCAGAAAACGGCTGTTTACGAAGTACGTCCTGTTCTAAAAGGCAAGGAGACGCATCACATTGACGGTACATACACACTCCCGGAAAACGCGCCTCTCGGCTATCTGGAAATTCCCCTGCAAAAACCGGCGGACGGAATAACTCCGGCAGGTGATACCTACACGTACAGTCCCAATGATGCTTCCATCGGTGACGTAGACGGTGACGGCGAATACGAAATTATCCTCAAATGGGACCCCAGCAATTCACACGACAATGCACATGAAGGCTATACAGGCGAAGTATACATCGATTGTTACCGAATGAACGGAGAACAACTATGGCGTATCAACTTGGGTAAAAACATACGTGCAGGAGCTCATTATACTCAATTCATGGTGTACGATCTGGATGGTGACGGCAAAGCGGAAGTAGTGATGCGGACTGCCGACGGAACAATAGACAGCAAAGGGAAAGTGATAGGAGATGCAAATGCAGACTATCGCGAAGAGGGAACTTTCGATCCCAGCAGAAATCAGATAATGAAACAAGGACGTATTCTGAAAGGCAAAGAATACCTGACTGTTTTTTCTGGAGACACCGGTGAAGCCTTACATACCATCGACTATATCCCTGCCCGCGGCAACGTTGCCGACTGGGGAGACGCAAAAGGTAACCGAAGCGACCGCTTCCTGGCTTGTGTAGCCTATCTTGACGGAGTACACCCAAGTGTTGTCATGTGCCGAGGCTACTACACGCGTACTGTTCTGGCTGCCTTCGACTGGAACGGAAAAGAACTGAAGAACCGTTGGGTATTCGACAGCAACCATCCCGGATGTGAGCAGTACGCCGGACAAGGAAACCACAATCTGCGTGTAGGCGATGTGGATGGTGATGGATGCGACGAAATCATTTACGGTTCCTGTGCTATCGACCACAACGGCAAAGGACTTTATTCTACCCGAATGGGACATGGAGACGCCATCCACCTGACACATTTTGACCCTTCACGAAAAGGTCTGCAAGTGTGGGACTGCCATGAAAACAAACGTGACGGCTCCACTTATAGAGATGCTGCAACGGGAGAAGTGTTGTTGCAGCTAAAAAGCAATACCGATGTAGGACGTTGTATGGCCGCCGACATTGACCCGACTCATCCGGGTGTGGAAATGTGGTCAGGAGATTCACAAGGTATTCGAAACGTAAAAGGAGAAATCATAGCCCCCAAAATGAGAAATATGCCGACCAATATGGCTGTCTGGTGGGATGGAGACCTATTGCGCGAACTACTGGATAGAAGCATGATTATTAAATACGACTGGGAAAATAAAAAGTTTGTTCCGCTTGTCAAATTCACAGGAACTCTTTTCAACAATGGAACGAAATCGAATCCTTGTCTGCAAGGTGACATTATAGGCGACTGGCGGGAAGAAGTACTCGTACGCTCCGAGGACAACGCTTCTCTCCGGCTCTACGTATCGACTATCCCGACCGAATACAGATTCCACACCTTCCTTGAAGAACCGATATACAGAATCAGTATCGCTACCCAAAATGTAGGCTATAACCAGCCAACACAACCGGGATTCTATTTCGGACCGGACCTTATAAAGATGAAAGGTACTTTCAGAGGATATCAATTCAAGTAAGTGTTATACTAAAAGTATCAGCGCCAACCACAAATACACATCTCTTGCCCTTGGTATTTTACTATACGAAGGGCAGATTTGTTTAAAATCCAAAGAAATAACTATCTTTGCCTGCATATAACACATATAAATCCACTATGAAGAAGAATACATTCCTTATATTATCGCTTTTATTGCTTTATCTCTATCCACTGTCGGCCTCCGTGGAAATTCGCTCCAATAAGCTGACTACCGGAGATGGATTAGCAAATAATTCGACCCGCTATATGATGCAGGACAGTAAAGGATTTATCTGGCTGGGAACTCTCAACGGATTAAGTTATTATGACGGCAATTCTTTCGTCAATATCTATCCGGATATAAATAACCCGCTCTCATTAGCCGATTCCCGTATCCGAAGCATGGAAGAAGACCCGAACGGCTTCATGTGGATTTCAACAATTTCTTCTTTTATCAGTTGCTATGATTTACGTCATGGCTGTTTTGTGGATTTCACCGGAAATGGGGAATACAAGGAAAACTATTCCAAATTCATTATCCTTTCCGACAACTCTATTTGGTTATGGCATAATCAAAACGGTTGCCGCAGAGTCGTTTATCAGGACGGCAAATTTTCATCGCAAGCGTATAAAGAGAAATCAGGCAACCTGCCTTCCGATAAAGTACAATTCGTTCTGGAAAGTGCAAAAGGAGAAGTCTGGATTGGTACGGACAAAGGGTTATTGAAGTATCAGAACGGTAAAACGAACAACCTCGACCCGCAACAACAGAACTGGGAACACATCATTTCTTATGATAAATACACTTGTATCATTACCGATAAAAATGAAATCTACCGTCATACCTATTCCACGGACAAGCTAGAAAAGGTTGCGTCGTTAGCCGAAAGCTTTGATGATACAGGCCACGTCACAGGCAACTTCCTCTTGCATGATAAATGGGTATTGTTTACCGTCAACGGCAGCTACATACTGGATATTCCGACCGGTAAACTAAGTCGTTACTCGGAACTGAATATCAAAAATGGCGCTGTCACCAGGGACAATAAGAAAAATGTATGGGTACATAACTATACGGGCAATTTATGGTACGTCGATATAACCACCGGCAAAATCAAACCTTTCCAGTTCCTTTCCTCCAAACATATCGGTTACATCGATGTGGAACGTTACAGCATCGTACACGACTCACGGGACATTCTCTGGATATCGACTTACGGCAACGGGCTTTACGCTTATGAATTATCGACGGGTAACCTGCAACACTTCACATTCGAAGTCAATCAATCCAGCCACATCAACTCCAACTATCTTCAATTTGTAATAGAAGACCGTTCCGGAGGTATCTGGGTAAGCTCCGAATTCTCGGGTTTATCTCATTTGGAAATTCTGAACAAAGGAACACAGCGTATTCATCCCAGCGGTGAAAACAGTTCCGACCGCTCGAATACCATCCGCATGCTCTTTCAGACTCAAAACGGCAATATCTACATGGCCAACCGCATGGGTAGCCTTTACGAATACAACTCTGCCCTGACCAAAGTGATCCGGCAAGAGGACTTCACCCATAACGTTTACAGCATGAACGAAGATCAGGAAGGCAACTTATGGCTGGGAATGAGAGGGATCGGCCTTCGCATCGGCGCAAACAAATGGTATGAGAATGACCCCAGGACCCCTAACTCTCTATCCAACGACCAGGTTTACTCCATTTATCGCGATAGAAAAGGACGTATGTGGCTAGGCACTTTCGGTGGAGGATTAAATTTAGCAATTAAAACTGCCGACGGCTACCAGTTCAAACACTTCTTACAAGACAACTACGGTGAAAAACGCATCCGTGTCATCGAAGAGGACAAAAACGGACGCATGTGGGTAGGCACCAACAACGGTATTTATATCTTCCATCCGGATTCACTGATTGCATCACCCAAGAATTACGTGATTTACAATCATGCCAACGGCACATTCCCCAGCAACGAGATCCGTTGTTTGATGAACGATGATAAAGGTAATATGTGGATTGGTACTTCCGGGGCCGGATTCGCAGTCTGCCACCCGGGAGACAGCTATCAACACCTGACTTTCGATTGCTATGATATAAAAGACGGATTATCCAATGCAGTCGTCCAGTCCATCGTTCAGGATAAGGACCATAAAATGTGGATTGCAACCGAATATGGCATCTCCCGTTTCACCCCGGCCACCAAACAGATAGAGAATTATTTTTTCTCTTCCTACACTTTAGGAAATGTATATAGTGAAAACACCGCTTGCGTCAGCAATGACGGCAAATTATTGTTCGGAACAAACTATGGCTTGGTAGTACTGGATGCCAACAAGATAGAGACGTTGGACAAGCCTGCCTCCGTTATCTTCACCGGACTTCAAATCAACGGTGCGCACATGCTTCCGGGAGTGGAGGATTCGCCTTTACAAGAAGCAATGCCTTACATCAACGAACTGAACCTGAAATATTATCAGAGTTCACTCACGATCTCTTTCTCTACCTTCAACTATCTGGACGGGGTATCCAAATACTCTTACAGTCTTCCTCCATACGATACGGAATGGAGTTCGCCCTCCAGCCTGAACTTTGCCACTTACCGGAATCTGCCTCCGGGCAAATATGAACTACATGTGAAAGCCTGCAACGCCGCCGGTATCTGGGGAGAAGAAAATGTGATGGAAATCGTAATAGCTCCTCCTTTCTGGAAAACCGGATGGGCTTACCTGATCTATGCCATTCTAATAGCCATAGCGGGTTACTTCAGTTTCCGTATTATCAGAAATTTCAATGCGCTGCGTAACCGTATCGCTGTAGAAAACCAGTTGACGGAGTATAAACTGGAATTCTTTACCAACATCTCTCATGAATTCCGCACTCCGTTGACACTGATTCAAGGTGCTTTGGAAAGAATTGTCAACATGGGAAACCACTCCAAGGATATGCAACACTCCCTGAAGATCATGGACAAGAGCACGAAACGAATGTTGAGGCTTATCAACCAACTACTGGAATTCCGGAAAATGCAGAAAAACAAACTCGCCCTCTCCCTGGAGGAAACGGATGTTGTCGCTTTCTGCTATGAGATATTCCTTAGTTTCAAGGACGTCAGCGAATCCAAAAACATGGATTTCCGTTTCGAGCCCTCACAGAACTCTTACAAGATGCCTGTGGATAAGGGGAATCTTGATAAAGTGATCTATAACCTGCTCTCCAACGCTTTTAAATATACTCCTTCCAACGGAAAGATTATATTCAAAGTAGACGTACAGGAACAGAAGAAACAGCTCTGCATACAAGTGATCGACACAGGACTGGGCATCCCGAAAGAGAAGCGTGCCGAACTGTTCAAACGCTTTATGCAAAGCAGCTTCTCACACAGCAGTGTAGGCGTCGGACTTCATCTGACATACGGTCTGATCAATATACATAAAGGAACGATTTCTTATAATGAGAATGAAGGCGGCGGTTCCATCTTCACCGTCGAACTACCAACGGACGCCAGTGTTTATGAAGAAAAAGATTTCCTGGTTCCTAACCAGTTATTGATTGAAGAAGAGAAACAACGCCATAAAGAGTTTGTCACAGACGAAAATACGGACGAACAGGCAGCACCTCCCGTACCGTTGAACAAGCGGAAAGTATTAATCATTGAAGATGATAATGATGTCCGCGAATTCCTGAAAGAAGAAATCAGTCATTACTTCGAAGTAGTGGCAGAAGCGGATGGTATCAGTGGCTTCGAACGTGCACAAACTTATGATGCAGATCTGATTATCTGCGACGTATTAATGCCGGGTATGACGGGATTCGAAGTGACCAAGAAATTAAAGAATGAATTTGCCACCAGCCACATTCCCATCATTCTGCTAACCGCCCTCAATATGGAAGAAAAATATCTGGAAGGTATCGAATCCGGCGCGGATGCTTATATCACCAAACCATTCAGCATCTCCTTATTACTGGCCAGAATCTCCAAACTGATCGAACAGCGGGACAAACTGCGTGAAAAATTCTCCAACGAACCGGGAATGGTTCATGCGGCTATCTGTACGAACAACAAGGACAGCAAATTCCTGGCAAAACTGAATGAAATGCTGAACGAGCACATGGTGGAAACGGAATTTTCCGTAGATGACTATGCCAACCTGATGGGATTGGGACGTACCGTATTCTACAAGAAAGTACGTGGTGTCACCGGATACTCTCCCAATGAATACCTGCGTGTCATTCGTTTGAAGAAAGCTGCGGAATTATTGTTAACCGAAGACCTGACTGTTTCCGAGATTTCCTACAAAGTAGGTATCAACGATCCCTATTATTTCAGCAAATGCTTCAAGAATCAATTCGGAATAGCCCCTTCTGTTTATCAGAAGAACGGTGGTAAAGCTCCGGCTTCCAATGATACGGCAGAGAACACAGAACAAGCTTCCGAAGAAAAAGAAGAAGAGAATGAAACGGATGTTTAAAAAGAACATGTGCTAACCGCAGATAATAGTATCTCATTCTCCTATCAACGGGGAATGTGTACTATTATCTGAAATTGTGTACAAATACCAGTCGCTTTTTTTCATCATGAGATAAAAATTACATCCTTTCCGTACGGTAGTATATGTATGTTTTCTCTCAATGTACTTCCTTTGCAGCAGAACATTTTAATAGACTATCATGAAACACAAATTATTTCTTTTCGTATTTCTGCTGACTGCACTGTCTGTCATCAACGGACAGGCATCCGAACGCAAAAAATACAATTTCAACAGCGAATGGAAGCTGCGGATAGGAGACTTTCCTAAAGCCAAAGACGCAAAATTCGACGACAGTAAATGGAAACAAGTGACTTTGCCTCATGCCTTCAATGAAGACGAAGCATTCAAACTTTCCATCGAACAATTGACAGATACAGTGGTATGGTATCGCAAGAATTTCCGGATTCCGGAACTGAAAAGTAATCAGAAAGTATTCGTCGAATTTGAAGGAGTACGCCAACGCGGAGACTTCTATCTCAACGGACATTATCTGGGCAGACACGAAAATGGTGTTATGGCGGTAGGGTTCGACCTGACTCCACATATCAAAGAGGGTGAGAACGTGATTGCCGTTCGCACCGACAACGACTGGATGTACAGAGAAGAAGGAACTAACTCTAAGTTCCAGTGGAACGACCGCAATTTCAATGCCAACTATGGCGGTATTCCTAAAAACGTCTTCTTGTACGTTACTGATAATGTATATCAGACTCTTCCCCTATATAGCAACCTGAAAACGACAGGCGTATACGTCTATGCCCAAGACTTCGACATCCAAGGACGCAAAGCTACGATTCATGCCGAATCGGAAGTCAGAAATGACAGTAAAGCTCCCCGGCAATTCAGCTATCAAGTGAGTGTACTTGATGCAGACGGCAAACTAATGAAAACTTTCCAAGGTGATAAAGTGACTTTGAAAGCCGGAGAGACTAAAACGGTAAAAGCATCCGCCACCCTCCATAATCTTCACTTCTGGAGTTGGGGATATGGTTACTTGTATACGGTAAAAACCGCTCTGAAAGATGACAACAATCAGGTATTCGATGAAGTAAGTACCCGCACCGGCTTCCGCAAGACACGTTTTGCAGAAGGAAAGATATGGCTGAACGACCGTATTATCCAAATGAAAGGATATGCACAGCGTACCAGCAACGAATGGCCGGCAGTAGGCCTGTCCGTACCTGCCTGGTTGAGCGATTTCTCTAATGACCTGATGGTGAAAGGAAACGCGAATCTGGTTCGCTGGATGCACGTTACTCCGTGGAAACAGGATGTAGAATCCTGCGACCGTGTAGGTCTGATACAGGCAATGCCTGCCGGAGATGCTGAAAAAGACCGTGAAGGACGTCAATGGGAACAACGGGTAGAGTTGATGCGAGACGCGATTATCTACAACCGTAATAATCCGAGTATCCTGTTCTACGAATGTGGCAACAAAGCCATCAGCCGCGAACACATGATAGAAATGAAAGCTGTCCGCGACAAATACGACCCGTTCGGCGGACGTGCCATCGGATCACGTGAAATGTTGGATATCCGCGAAGCAGAATACGGCGGCGAAATGCTGTACATTAACAGAAGCGAACATCATCCGATGTGGGCGACCGAATATTGCCGCGACGAAGGTTTAAGAAAGTACTGGGATGAATACAGCTATCCTTTCCATAAAGAAGGTGACGGACCACTTTATAAAGGACAACCGGCCACTGACTATAACCGCAACCAAGATGAGCTTGCCATCACCATGATAGCCCGCTGGTATGATTATTGGCGTGAGCGTCCCGGAACGGGTAACAGAGTCAGCTCCGGCGGTACTAAAATTATCTTCTCCGACACTAACACTCATTACCGGGGTGCGGAAAACTACCGAAGAAGTGGAGTGACGGACGCGATGCGTATCGAAAAAGATGCTTTCTACGCACATCAGGTAATGTGGGACGGATGGGTAGATACGGAAAAAGACCAGACCTACATCATCGGCCATTGGAACTATCCGGAAAATACGGTAAAACCTGTGCAGGTAGTATCTACTGGAGAAGAGGTGGAACTTTTCCTGAATGGTAACTCCCTGGGTAAAGGCAAACGCCAATACAATTTTCTCTTTACTTTCGACAACGTAGCCTTCAAACCGGGCAAGCTGGAAGCTGTCAGCTACAATAAAGCAGGGAAAGAAATCAGCCGCTATGCTCTAAATACAGCCGGTGAACCTGCCAGTCTGAAACTTACCGCTATCCAAAACCCCGAAGGATTTCATGCAGACGGTGCGGATATGGCATTGATACAGGTAGAAGTGGTAGATAAAGACGGAAAACGCTGTCCGTTGGACAACCGCACCGTTCAGTTCACACTCAACGGTCATGCGGAATGGCGCGGAGGTATTGCTCAAGGTGAAAACAATCATATTCTTGATACAAACCTTCCGGTAGAATGTGGTATCAACCGCGCACTGATCCGCAGTACGACGACTGCCGGAAAAGTAACTCTGACAGCACAGGCTAAAGGACTTCCAAGTGCCTCTCTCACATTGGAAACGGTGCCTGTAAAAGTGACTGGAGGTTTGAGTTCCTATCTTCCGCAGTCTACCTTGAAAGGCAGACTGGACAGAGGCGAAACACCTTCTACCCCTTCTTACAAAGACAGCAAAAAGGGCGTACGAATCGTTTCGGCAAAAGCCGGTTCCAACAATAATGATGCTGAAAAAAGCTACGATGATATCGAACTGACCGAATGGAAGAATGACGGCAAACTAAGCACTGCATGGATTACCTATACATTGGAAAGAGATGCCGAAATAGACGATATATGCATCAAACTGCAAGGATGGCGTTCACGAAGTTACCCGCTGGAAGTATATGCCGGCAACACCTTGATTTGGAGCGGAAACACGGATAAAAGCCTGGGATATATTCATCTCAATATAGAAAAGCCCGTACGTGCCAATACGATAACCATCCGCTTGAAAGGAAACACTAGTGACAAAGATGCTTTCGGACAGATTATCGAAGTAGAGGCTAAGGCCGCCAATAAAATGGAACTGGAAAAAAGCAGCAGCAAAAACCAGTTAAGAATCATCGAAGTAGAGTTTCTCGAAACAATCAAATAAATAGTTCTCAACAGGTATTAGATTTCTCACACGATTGTTAGTTTGATAAGAAGTCCTCCCGAGCGATAATAAACGTGAGGAGGACTTTTTATTACCTCCATAGTTTATAAAATCATAAAGCATATTTCTATCATGAAGAATTTACTGATCCTTTTCATACTTGCATTCAGCTGCAACTGTATGGCGGGCAACAACGAACCTGCCCATGTGATTATCACCGCCGGACAATCGAATACCGACGGACGTGTACCCAACGACCGTTTGCCGGATTACATCAAAACAATGGCAACAGATACGGCTTTTACGACAGGAGCCTACAAGTATTGCAGAATTGCCCAGAACCGTACAGACGGGAAATTCCGTCCCTTCTGGCCTAAGAGTAAAAGAAGAGCCAAACCCAATACCTGGGGGTACGATGCTATTACCTACTATTGGCTGGAACAATGGTGGCAAGAGCCTTTCTATGTTATCAAATGGGCAATCGGCGGAACTTCTATCGAGCCTTCCAATGCTTCGGACAAATCAATTCATTGGTCGGCAAATCCCGAATGGCTGGCAAATAATACGGCAACCAGTGAGAAAGGACGTTCTTTACTTCTGTCCTTCATCAATGACATAGACGGCTGCATCGACAATACATTATCCAAGTTGAAAAACGGTTATCAGATTGATGCATTCCTATGGCATCAGGGAGAAAGTGACCATGCACATGGAGATAAATATTATGAAAACCTGAAAGCAGTAGTCACTTATGTACGCAACCATCTAAGCGAAAAAACAGGAAAAGATTACTCCAACCTACCTTTTATTTTCGGTACGGTAGCCAAGAAGAACAAACAGTATGGCAGCGAAGTGGAAGCCGCCATGAAACGTTTTGCTAAAGAAGATAAGAACGCATATTTGATAGACATGTCGGATGCGGAATTGATGGGCGACCGTTTGCATTTCAACCAAAATTCTGCCGAATATTTGGGCAAACAGATGTATGAACAGATAAAGGCAATCCGTTGAAAAGGCTATATTTGTACGTTCATAGGGGGTGGCGTACAAATGCCAAATGTGTTTTTTAGCAATTAGTATGAAATTACATCTTTTCCGTACGAATACTTGAGCGTAATTTCTCCTAATACACTTCCTTTGCAGAGGAAGTCAGACAAATGGAAAAACAAACCATGTCTGCATCTTCCGTTATTTACTAATTTAATCACTTAGAGATATTAACATGAAAAACATTTTGCATGGAAATGGCAGTCTGGGAAGGAAGATTCAATATCTCCTTTTAATGACTCTGTTCGTAGTACAATCTACCCTGTCGTTCGCACAAAACCGGACGGTGACAGGTGTAGTCGTAGATGAGAAAGATGAACCGATTATCGGTGCAAACGTCACTGTGAAAGGAACCGCCAAAGGAACGATTACTGATTTAGACGGTAAATTCGTACTCTCCGCTCCCAAAAGTGCCAAACTGCTGGAAGTGTCTTTTATCGGATATAACACTCAAACAGTAACCATTACCGATAAAACGCTGCAAATCAAACTGTCGGAATCCGCTATCGCACTGGATGAAGTCGTAGCAATCGGCTACGGTAGTGCCAAGAAAGGAAATGTGACCGGAGCTATCGCCAAAGTAAATGCCGAAAAGCTGGAAGACCGGGCATCAACCAATATCGCTTCTTCCCTGCAAGGACAACTGGCAGGTGTGGAAGTTCGTAGCACCACTGGTGAACCGGGTTCCGAATTACAGATTCGTGTACGTGGAGCTGCTTCTATCAACGCAGATGCTACTCCTTTATATGTAGTAGACGGTATTCCTGTCGATGACCTCGGTAGCCTCAACCCCGGAGACATACAGTCTATTGAAGTATTAAAAGATGCTTCCTCATCGGCTATCTATGGTTCCCGCGGTGCCAATGGGGTTGTCTTGATTACCACCAAACAAGCCGGTACTGATGAAAAAGTGAGAGTACAGTTCCAGGCCTCTTTCGGTATTCAGTCATTGGAAAGAAAAGTAGATGTACTGTCGCCCGAAGAATGGATTGAATTCCGTACCGCATATAATAATAACAGATATATTTCTCAATACGGGAGTAAAGGGGCAACGATTGAAGATGATTACGCTACCCGTCTGGCAATGATCGGTGGAAAGGAAAGTTATTATTTCCTGAATGACCCCCGCTGGACAGAACCCGGTTACGGCAATCTGAAATTGATTGACTGGCAGGATGAATTCTTCCGTCTGGCTCCGATACAGAATTATCAACTCTCTCTTTCAAGTGGTCGCGGTAACACTAAATATCGTGTATCAATGGGATACACAGATCAGGAGGGTATCGCTATCGAAAGTAATTATAAGCGCTTGAATTTCCGTGCCAATGTAGAATCGAAAGTATTCAACCGGATTACTGTCGGAGTTAATCTGGCACCATCTGCCAGTTGGAATGAAGGAGGACGTGTAGATGGTAAAGACCGTCAGGCAACGAACGTACTTACCATGGCTCCGGTTGCAGAACCTGAAGATGGCATCTATACCGGTGCAGGGGCTTACGGCTACTATCGTTGGACCAGTTCCAGCAAAATCAGTCCTGTTGCCTATATGGAACATGTACAAAACAAAGGAGAAAAGGTGCAATTCAGTTCATCTGCCTATATTAAAGCGGATATATGGAATGGCATTAAAGCAGAAGTGACCGGTTCGTATAATTTTAATAGTGCCCAAAGCCGTTCTTTCGTACCGAGCACCATCACCAAATACCGGACGGATGTGGAAGGCTACAGAACGACAGCAAGTCGTACCGAATCACGTGGTAATAAATTCCTTCTCCAAGGGGTGTTGCATTACAACAAGACATTTGGCCGGCACACTGTTGGAGCAATGGCCGGTTATTCTATGGAAAGTTCCGGTGGTTCTTCCATGAGATTATCAGCCACTCAATTTCCGGACAACTCTCTGGAAGTGATCGATATGGCCGACGTCGTACTCACTGCTGCTACAGCGTCCTTATCAACTCCATCCCGCCTGATGTCTTACTTCGGACGTTTACAATACGAATATGACGATCGCTACCTGCTGACGGCAAGTATCCGCCGTGATGGCTCTTCCCGTTTCGGAAAAGCGAACCGTTGGGGTATCTTCCCGGCTGTTTCCGGTGCTTATCGTATCTCAAACGAAAAATTCTGGCCGAAAAATTTCGTCATGAATTCATTAAAACTGCGTGCCAGCTGGGGAACAAATGGTAACAACTCCATTCCTACAAATACAGCGCTTGCCAAACTAAGCAGTGCCAATTATTCATCCGGAAGTATTATCAACGGTTTTGCACCGACATCGCTCGCCAATCCTGATCTTGGCTGGGAAAAGACTGAAAGCTGGAATGTTGCTTTCGATATGGGATTGTTCAACAACCGTATCTTCCTTTCTGCCGACTATTATGTGAAAACAACCAAAGACTTGTTATACCAGGTGACTGTTCCCGCATTGCTCGGCTTTACCAAAGCATGGGGAAACATCGGTTCTATCCGTAACAAAGGTTTCGAACTGGAAGTAACTACGCAGAATCTGACAGGCAGACTGAAATGGAGCACTTCTCTGAACGTTTCTTACAATCAGAACAAAGTACTTAGCCTGGGAGATGATAACAGCACTGTATTTACAGGATATGACAGCACCACACAGGTGTTTATGGTGGACCAGCCATTGAGATCTTTTTATATGTACGATGCTGTCGGAGTCTATCAGACACAAGCTGACTTACAAAAATATCCTGTAATGCAGAACAGCAAAGTGGGCGACGTACGCTACCGGGACGCAAATGGCGACGGAGTTATCAATGACAGCGACCGCACCTTGATGGGCAAACCCGATCCGGATTATACTTTCGGTATAACAAACACCTTCAAGTATAAAAACTTCGACTTATCTTTCCTGATTACCGCACAGACAGGAGGCCAGATTTACAGCGTCCTGGGACGTGCCATGGACCGTCCGGGTATGGGAGCCAACGGTAATGTATTGTCTCATTGGAAAAATATGTGGAAATCGGAAGCAGAACCGGGCGACGGAAAAACTCCGGGTATCGACAACGCCAATACGGGACAGTTCTATGACAGCCGATGGTTATACAGTACAGATTTCATAAAACTCAAAAACGTAACATTGGGATACCGTATTCCATTCAAAAAGAAGTTCATACAGAATGCCCGTGTTTATCTGACAGGGGAAAATCTTCTGATGTGGGATAAATACGAAGGTGGTTTCTCACCTGAAGCTAACAATGGCGGTTCAACGGGAGACTATGACTACGGTTCATATCCGCAAGCCAGAGTCATTACGTTAGGAGTGAATGTTACATTCTAAATAAAAAAAGAAAGAAACTATGAAACTATATAAATATCTTATAAGTGGAGGATTAGCGCTGACATTGTCACTGTCCTCTTGTGAAAGTTGGCTGGAAGTGGAGCCTAACGACACACGTACCACGGACTATTTCTATTCAACTCCCAGTGAAATGGAACAAGCCATTATCGGTATCTACAACGGCCTGCTTCCTATTTCGGACTATTCCTGGCTTATGTCGGAAGTTCGTTCAGACAATGCGTGGGTGGATAAAACGACGGATAAACAACGTGACTATATCGATATAGGAACTTTCAATCCCAACATTTCTACCATCAGTACCCTTTCCGGAGCCTGGAATAATCTGTACGAGATTATAGCCCGTGCCAATATGTTTCTTAGCAAAACCGACGGGGTTACTTTCTCTTCAGAAGCTATCAAAAACCAGTTTATCGGCGAGGCCAAATTCCTTAGAGCATTGGCTTATTTTGACTTAGTACGCTACTTCGGACGTATTCCTATCGTATTGGAACCGGTATCTGTGAATGAAGCGATGACGATCAAACAGTCTGAACCGGTGGAGGTATATGAGACAGCAATCGTCCCGGATTTGGAGGACGCAGTAAAGAAACTGGTAGACACTCCGCTGAATTATATGGGAAACAGCGCTTCAGCCGGGCGTGCTACCCAAGTGGCTGCAAAGTCTTTATTAGGACGCGTTTATCTGACAATGGCAGGATATCCCGTACAGGATGCATCTAAAAAGGCGTTGGCCGAGGAACTATTTAGCGAGGTGATCGATTATTCTTTCGCCAACAATAAATATTGGGCGAGCACAGCCGACGAATGGATTAAAATATGGATCAGTGACAACGACAACAAATATCATATTTTCGAGATCCAGTATATTGCAGCCAAGAACTATGGTAATCCAATGGTATTCAACTCTGTACCGGCTGTCAACGATTCTTATACGAAGATACAAATGTCCGGTAACAGAATATGGTGTGAGAACCAATTGGACGGTATTTTCAAGCAAACCGACGAAACAGGTGCTTTCATTGACAAACGTTGTGCAGGAACTATCAATACAAGTGAATTTGTCGACGAAGACGGAACTCCATATACAGGAGGGGATTTCTTCCTGAAATTCTTCGAGCACAAAATGAAACGCAAACTTTTAGGATACGAAGACATCGATGACCAGATTGCCGACCGCACCTATTTCCCCATCAATTATCCACTAATTCGCCTGGAAGATGTGATGTTGATGTATGCTGAAATTGTAGGACCTACCGGCAAAGGGAAAGAAATGGTGAATAAGATTCGTACACGCGCCGGACTGGATGCTTTGGATGATGATATTACCATCGAGAATTTTGCAGACTCTGTAGATATTGAACGCCGCCGTGAACTGGCATCTGAAGGAATCCGCTGGCACGATTTGGTACGTCAGAACCGATATGTAGGTGTATTGCAGGATATGTTCAAGCGCAATGGTTCCGATGCCAACGGAGTAATCACCAAGCCGGAAACGTACGAATTATACAAACTGGTCACCAAAGACTCATACATCTACCCGATACCGGATTCACAAATGAAAGTAAAAGAAGGATTGTACGAACAGAATAAAGGATATAATTAAGCGACATAATACTATTTATAAATTTGTTTGAAGGTTAGTAGTGAAAGTCCTCCGGCGGCAGCTTGGAGGACTTTTACTTGTATATACAAAAAAGTTCCGGCAATGTTGTTTATTTGCCTGCCATCAAGTATCTTTGTTTATAAACTGAATTTTAATGCTTATGTGTAAACAACCAGATATCCTAGAAAGTGAAAAGATTCACTTTGCAGTCATGGCGATAGAAGCCGGAGCACGCGAAATGGGAATTTCTCCTATGGAAATGCGCCGACGTTTAGAGAAAATGAACCTAATCAAACGTCTTCTACTGGACAATTACGAAGTGATGCACACACAAAGCCTAAAACATGTAGGCGAGGATGTGGCTGAAGCTTTGAAAAACTGGGAAGCACAGGAGGGCGGAAAAGTATGAAAATAACACTTTATCATGGTTCCACCCTTTCTATAGAGCATCCTTTAGCCAAAGTGGGACGTGCCGATTTAGATTTCGGTAATGTTTGCTCAATCAGCAACTCATTGATACACAGTTACATTTTGATAAGAGTTTTCCACTGGATACAATGGACAGAAAAGGAGGTAATAAATGAGAGAACAAGTACTTTGGAGAAAAATAAGTCGTATCATCCTATTATTATCGGTCCGATTGGAGATAAGCCCGGAACGAGCATTAAATCTGTTTTATGAAACAAATGTATGTGCCATGTTACATGACTCCCGTTACGGTCTGCATCTAATGAGCGATACTTATATTATAAATGATGTATTACGTGAATTACAAGACAAGCAGTGATTCAAGAATATAATATAGCTTACCACAACTCAAAAAGGAGGAAAGTTGTCTACAATGCAACTCTCCCCCTCTTCTATTTAATAGATTAATATATTCTATTATTTTCCTATAGCGCCAGCCCAATCTCTGGCAAAGCGGAAATTACCGATATTTCCTTTAAAGCCACTGCGATTTCTAAACGAAATAGCTTTCAGACCAGCTTTCAATGCACCTTCTTCACCAGCCACTACAACATCGGCTTTCGGTTCATTCTGATTTAAATCAGGATCAACGAATAAAGAAACTTCATTCTTGTCATAATCAACTTTCAATACCAGCAGATGCGTTGTATTATAATCATATACCATAGGAGCTTCGTTACGTTCTTTCATCAAGCCTACAGCAAATTTGATTTTATCATTTCCTTCACGTCTGACATATACTTGACCACGATTTCCTCCGCCAACATAACTGGCACTGGCAGCCAAGATATCTGCCAAATTACTTGAACCGACTTTAGCAAAGTTCACCAGACAAGCCAGGTAATAAGTTCCTTTAGAGTAAACTTTTCCTGATTCTACCAAAGAATATACGCTGACACGGGAACCTTTCACACCTTGCGGAAAACCAAAATTGATAGATGATCCCGCCTCACTATATCCGTCATAAGTCAAAGCCTTTCCAACAGTAGGACTTACCACTCCTTCAACCGATGTCGTAGTAAATGCTCCACACCAAGTATCTACGTTAATAGGAGCCCGTTTATCATCATAAACCGTTTTCTCCAAAGTATCGCCTACCTTATAACCTTTCAACAGGTCATTCTTCAAAACTTGTGCCTGGCTTCCCAATGCAAGAACTGCCAACGCCATTGATACAAACACTTTTTTCATAATCCCTCTTCTATTTTATGTTTTTAATCTACGTTATTTATTGATATTGAACCGGAATAATCCGCTATTATATTTCCATTTATTAATTACCATCCGGTTTCTCTATCTCCGTAAACGGGCAAAGATTCCATTTAAAGTCTTCGAATCTGTCGGGATGGTCTGGATTGAATCCTTTATAATCCTTCCTCAAGAACTTCACCGCATCCAAATCAGCTTTCTTCATTCCTTCAATAATACATTTAGCCAGTTCATAAGCACCGAAAGTATTGGAGTGGGAATTATCTTTCAGTTCCTTTGTCTGTCCCGGATAAGTATTAGCCGGATAATGCACGAACGCATGTTTAGAGCCATCTTCGCCCATTGCCTCGTAAAGTGTACGACTTATTTCATTCAAATCAATCAAAGGTACGTTTTCTTTGGCTGCCAACCAACGAATCGCATCAGGATAATCAAGGTGAGTGTTTACAATCTTACCGTTCTTATCAAAACGACGACGTTGCGTCGGAGTCACTAATACAGGATACGCACCTCTGGAACGGGCTTCATCAATATAAATCTTCAGATTATACATGAAAGAATAGAAAGCTCCTTTGCCGGGTCCTTTCTGTTTCTGATCGTTGTGTCCGAACTCCATAAAGAGATAATCGCCCTTCTTCATCTGTGTCAGGGCTTTTTTCAAACGTCCGGCACCGATAAAGGTATTAGCAGATTCTCCGGATTCAGCATAATTGGCAATAGCTACCTGATCGGTGAACCACCGTGGAAACATTTGTCCCCAAGCGGCCCAAGGTTCGTTATCATAATCAACCACGGTGGAGTTGCCGCAAAGAAAAATGGTAGGCACTTTATCTGCACGTTCAATGACCAGAGAAGTGATACGGGGCGCATCACCATTAAATTCAATAGTCAGTTTTTCATCCCAGTTCAGTTTATTCTTTTCACGTGCCTTGATTTTGACTTTCTCTCTTTCGCTGATTTTCATGTTCCGCTTGTTGACAGTAAAAGATTCGGTAATCATTTCTCCCTTTTTAGTCGGAAGATTTTCAATAAACAGTCGGCGGGACTCGGCACGCACCGTAGTATTTCCGGCTGAATCCTTACTGCCAAGGGTGACGGTTACTTTATAATTGCCATCGGGAACATTGACGGAGAAGAAGAAAGGCTGATTACTTTTTCCATCCCATGCCGGTTGCAAATCATATCCGTAACCTTGTTCGTCATTGAACAAGGTTTCGGGTGTCACTTTAGTATATCCCTCTTTTACCTTTTTGTCGGAAGTAAAGTCGAATTTATAGACTTGCGCACGTACTAAAAGGCAACCGGTTACCAACAAAAGACTAATAAGAAATAGTATTCTCTTCATCATCATACAAATATCTTTAATTTAGAATCCCAGGAAAAAACGATAAGTGTAAGTATTGGTCTTGACACCACCGGTTCCTGCCGAGCCAGCTGTTTTAGAATAAGTAACAATGTACATATTCTTATTATTCCGTTCCGTACTACTCCAATAGGTAGCAGATATATCCATTGTTTTATCCGATACTTTTATCAACTTAGTATTCAGCTTACTCTCTAAAGAATTATCTTTATCCTGCAAAGCAACAAGTTCCCCACTGGAAGGCACATACCAACCGGTAGTTATAGACGGAGACGGGAAGCTACTTTCACAATCATCCTGATATTGGAAACATTCAAAATCTGTTTTGAAAGTATCGTAGTACAAATCTAATACTTCCGAGTTGTTATATCCCAAAAAGCGAAGAGGTTTGTTTTTATTATTTTCATTTGCATCATAATATCCGGTAACAGATACATAAGAAGAAGTAAACGAAGTAGTCATAAACCAGTCGTGTATACTTTGAGTAAGAGCAGGAGAGAATTTGCCCGTTTCTGTATAGAGGCTCATAACTAACCCATGAACACAATTGGGATGCGAACGGAGCAATGCATCATTAGTGGCAGTATAGGGAGTTCCCGCCACATCTTTATACAACACAGAAGGCATCGGATTTCCCACCCAACAAACGATTCCAATACAATTATCCTTTGCAGGTTCTGCTTCATTGCCACTTACCACACTTCCATCTGCATAATAATAATCGCCTACCTGCAGATGATGGGTCACCTCTTTATATCCACCATCGACAACAAAACGTTTGTATTTTCCTTCTTTCATCTTTTCAGCCGTATCAAGCGTACATTGCTTATCATTATAATGACCGATAATCTGATTTTCCGAAGACGGTTTTCTTAGCAAACGATATTCATCTTTCTTTGCGTCATAATAAGGAGAAATTTTAGTTCCTTCCTCCACATTATCAAGATAAAAAGCTACATCGACAGACATAGCAACATAAGGAGTTTCTTCCGGCATTGCCACTCCTTCGGCATCTGTAAAGATATAACGAGTGGAAGGCAACTTCACAACAACCAAGCTCATACGGTGTGTTAACTGAAAGCTCAATGAGTAGTTTCCGTTCTCACCAATCAATGCAGTTGCATTTGAGGTCATCAAATCCTGTTTCGCATATGCTTTCTGATCACTTTGTTCTGTTGTCAATTCCCAACCGGCTGCCAGAGGAGCAAAAAAATCATCACCTATCAAATCCGTTTTTCCTGTCATTTCCGATTGATAAGGATAGTAAGCATAGAAATTCACTCCCACCAGACGATCATCATACAATATCGGTTTACCCGACCAGCTCGAACCATTGAAAGTGAAAGGCATATTATTGATTTCGTCCAATATCGCACCGTCTTTCACGGCGAACAGTCCAATCTGGTCGCCTTGTGTAAAGGTCGTGACGAATCCCGTATCTTCTGTACGCGTAGACGGTTCATTGCTAATTATCCCTGTATCAGTCACGTTCAGTACAATCCCATTCCGTACATTTCCCGGAACTTCTTCCTCATTTTGAGAACAACCAGCCCAACCGAACAATAGGATTGCCAGCAAGGCCACTTGCATAAGTTTATATTGTTTCATCTTCGCTTCAAATTTTGAATATTATTCTCTATCAGTTCCTTCAACCTCTTCGTCATCACCGTCCCACGAAACAGAATCTTTTTCTATTGTCACTTTCAATCCCGGTTTACCAACTCCTACATTGTATGTATATTGGTGTCCACCTTCTAATATGCCTTCACCATTGCCCGGCGTATGACCGAAATTCCTGCCGTCTTTCAACGCAACTTTAAAGAATAATTTGCCGGACATATCCTGCGGAATCATCAGCAACTGAAAAGAATAAGCGTATCCTTCTCTGGCATTTTCCAACAAATAAGGTTTCATCACTGTCGCTTCAACTCCTGCGGCAGACTGTAATTTGCCTTCTGCCATACTGCCCTTTGTTACAGCACTTACAGTGAACACAATATCCTTCAAATCTTCTTCCGATACAGTGTCTCCGTCACCTTTCACGTTGATAATCAGCTTCACCGTTCCGTGATGGAATTTAAGCTTCCGCTCGCTACGGAATTTCATTTTCTCATAGGCATAAAGGAAATCCGAGTTTTTATATGATTCTTCAATAGTCTGATCGGAAGCTACGGTCCACTCTGTCAACAAAGTTTCCGAAGAAGGATACCAGGCAAACAAAGTCTCTTCTTCCGTCGTTGTATACCAATAAAGAGGATCGTTATTTTTAGCACTCATTTCTCCTGATTGAGAAACCTCATACAACTTTTGTGAGAAACCATCGTATAGGGAAACAAGCTCTCCTCCATCCCATTCAGTCTTCTCCCCGATGCTACGCGTGAAAGTTATAGCTGACTTTTCCGCCATTAGCTCCATCGGATATTTATTATTTTGAGACTCGTCTTCCACTACATTGGTACAAGCTCCGAAGAAACCTGCTACTGCCAATAAACAGCCGAGCCATAATTCATTTCTTTTCATATCATTCTTTTTTTGAATCCTTGTCAGTCGTTTATTCAGTAACCGAAGCAGTTACATCTTTATCATCTTCTACGATCCAGTCTTCTATTTCCGCTTTGGTGATTGTCATTGCAGGATTTTCGAAGGTCACATTATAAGGATAGGCATGTCCACTCTCCAGATTCTGAACAGGCATGTATTGCGTGTAGGTCTCATCATTCATTCTCACTTCCAGCAAAACTTTCTCCGGCATATCCTGTGGGAATAAAATAATGGATGCAGTCATTTCACCTTCTGCCGGTTTAGCAATATCCATGCTTAATTCTGAATTTGGAGTAGCACCGCTTTTGGCAACAGCCTCACCGGTAGTCACATTAAAAGAGCCTTCCAACTGCAGGCTTTTCAAATAGACTTTCATATTATTTAATGTAGCTCCGTTGGTTGCTTTAAACTTCAATATGATTTTAGTCATTTTATGTGAGAAGTCGAAGGTAACAGGAGACTCTGCACGAACTCCGGTAGCCTGGGCAAATAGAAAGTCTATTTGTGGCTGTTTGTCGGTTGTCTGGTCTGCTCCGCTGATTGTTTTTGCAATCACTCCTTCTGTACCCGGCAATGTACCATTCGCTCCCTGATACGGATAATAAGCATTCAAAGTAAACTCACCTTCTCCTTTCAAACGGATATTATTGTCTGTTGAGCCTTCGTTCACAACACGGAACGAACCTCCGGTTTCATTGCGATATTGGATATTAATATAGGTATCCACTGCATTAGCGGTCGCATTATCCTCATCCGCTTCAACAGTCACTCCAATCCGGTCGTCCGAGCCCCATGCCGCACCGACAGCACGAGTTTCCTGTACATTATTCACCACTTCATTGATATTTCCATAAATTTCGATGGGTTTATAAGCGCGATCCGCCTTTCCCGACTCTTCATCACTACAAGCAGAAAAAGCTAATGACACTACCATAGCAGCAGCTAAATACATGTTTTTCATTGATGTCTTCATTTTAAGTTATTGTTTTTTTTAGTTTTTTACTCCTGCAAATGTAGACGTACTTATTGAAGTATACAATGGACGATTGTACGCAAATACCTTGGCAATTATCCATTCAAGGGAAGTAAGGCTACCGGAGTATAATTACCCATGGAGAAGTGTATATTATTCTATTATTTCAGCTTGTACACTTCCGTTCCGGCAAGCAGGAAACAACCTACACCGTAATCTTCAAAGTCGGGTACACTCTTATAAGTAACCGGCTGACCGTCTTTGGGCTCCTTACCCGTACCTTGTACATATCCCAGGAATCCGTTCGGATGTACGGCATCTTTCACCATAGCGTTCCACGCTTTTAAAAGGATGGGAAGATATTCTTTACGGTCGAGCAGTCCGTTACGAACTCCCCAAGCCATACCGTAAACAAACAGTGCTGTGCCGGAAGTCTCTTTGCCTCCGAAGTTCGTAGGATCATGAAGGCTGACATTCCAGAAACCGTCTTCACGCTGACACTTCTTCAATGCCTTGCTCATGGTCAGGAAATCATTGACATAGTCCTGACGGTGTTTTTCGTCAGAGGGAATTTCATCCAAGACACGCACCAAAGCAGCATATACCCATCCGTTTCCACGACTCCAATAGCAATCCTCTCCATTAGGCTCCTTATAGGGAGGATTGAAATCCTGATCGCGCCACCACAGACCGTCTTTCTGATTGAACATACCGGTTTCATCGTGCTGACTGCGTGTATAATAGTACATATCCCACATCTTGTCGTAGTACTTCTGTTCCCCAGTCATCTTTCCGAATTTAGCAAAAATAGGCATTGCCATCTGTACAGCGTCAATCCACCACCAGTCGTTCACCTGCGGGGTGTTCACTACCATATCGATACTTGCTTTGATATTCCGGATCATGTTCGGGTCTGACGGACAAATATTATATAAGTCGATATACGTTTGTCCACAGCAATGGTCGTCGGCGTTACGGGTGGTATTGCCGTTTCTCATTCCCCATTTGTGAAAATCAGCCCAATCGTAGGCATACTTATAATAATCCTCACGCGGATAAATAGAATAGAGCGCCATCAGCCCCTCATAATATACGCCACGTGTCCAGATATTACTGGGACGTACACGACCATAAAAACTGGGGATAGTATAATCGGCATACTTTTTCATAAAGTAACCGTTCACTTTCTTCATGACCTCCAATGTTTCCTTTTGATCGGGCAAGTTTTGAGCATTTACACTGACAGCACCTGTCAATATGAAAAAGAGTAATAGTACTAATTTATTTTTCATGTACATTCTTAGATTATTTATTGTTGAAACTTACTTTAATTTTCCCTGCATACGGATTGAAATCGAAAAGAACTTTATCTCCGGAAATATGTGCGGAAAGCTGCTTTTTACCTTGTTTCACAGACACCTTTTCTACTGCTTCTCCCACAAGCACCATGGTTAATGGTTCTGTATATATTTTCTTGTCCAATGTCATTTCAGGAGTAATCGTCAATCCCCTCTTATGTGTGGAAACGTTTAATCGAATATCATCCCTCTCCCTTATATAAGCAGCCACTTCACGAAACGTACCTACCCAAATCTTATCTTCCAGACTTTTCACTTTATCCAAGTGTTCCCAAAACAACGAAGGTTCCTTAAAAGCATCATATCCGTAATTGATTCCATGCGTCATACCTACTCCCCACTCCTCTTTCGTCATTAAATCATCCAGCCATTTGGCAAATCGTTGAGGGCTAGATTTTCCGCCAATCGAAATCTGTTTGGTACGTGTTCCCACTCTGTTTTTAGAAGCCAGCGCAACGATCTCATCTGTCTTATAGTTATATGGATAACAATAAGTGACAGGCATCACACCTATATTGGCAAAAATCGCACTATCATTCTTCTCTATTTCAGATTTCACTTGTTCCAAGGTCAAACGCTTCGCATTCTGATGTGACCAGCTATGATTGGAGATTTCATGTCCGTTCTTTGCCATTTGCTTTAGTTCATCCCAAGTCATTCGAGGTAACTTGGATGATGCCCCTTGTTCCGTATAAAAACCGCAAACCCAGAAGGTTCCTCTAAAGCCACGCTTTTCCAATTCCGGCGCAGCCACTGTGGAATGTTCTGCCAAACCATCATCAAAAGTATAGGTGATAGCACAAGTTTTGTCCTGCTTATATTTGGCAACGTAAACTTTCCAATTGGCAGCTGATAGGGTACTTATACCCAAAATATAGAAAAAAGAAGTCAGAATAAATAAAGAAAGTGTTTTCATGATTCTATTAAATGATTAAAGATATGAATATGAAAGCCATAGTCACACACTATTTACCCTGCAAAGATAGGTGTACCTTCCCTATTGTACAATGGACTATTGTACACAAATACAAGGACTATTATTCAATATAAAGGTCCGGAAGCGAAATGGATAAAAATCTGTTCTACATGGAATCTCCTTCACTATTCACACCACGCTGATAAACCGATGGTGCTACCCCAAACTGTGCTTTAAAGCATTTACTGAAATAGAAAGGATCACTGATGCCTACCTTGTAAGAGACTTCCGCAACCGTCAGATTATCTTCTGACAGCAATAACTCCGCCGCTTTCTTCATGCGCACCACACGCAAATATTCATTAGGCGAATATCCTGTTACGCCGCGTAATTTCCGATAAAAAACAGTTCGTCCCAACTTCATAAGCTGCGCAAACTCGTCAATAGAAAATTCCGGGCGGGCAAGATTCTGTTCGAGAATGGCAGCCAAACGGTCTGCAAATTCTTTATCCCGGTCGGTAGTACACATAGCCGGACGCACAATACCCGGTTCACTGGAGAACTTCTCACGCAATTTATCGCGCTGCTCGATCAAACGGAATACACGTGCCAACAGCAGTTTAACGCTGAATGGTTTGGCGATGTATGCATCCGCACCTGCCTCAATTCCTTCCAGATGCTTTTCCGGTGAGTTCAACGCAGTCAGAAGGATAATGGGAATATGACTCGTATCAAAATCTGTTTTTAGTTTCTTGGTTACTTCAAATCCGGTCATACCCGGCATCAGAACATCACAGATAATCAGGTCGGCATCATACGTACGGGCCTTTTCAAATCCGGACGTGCCGTCGGCAGCCACTTCCACTTCAAAGTATGCGCCGATTTCTTCCCGTAGAAACTCACGGATATCATTATCATCTTCAATAATCAGCACTTTCCGTTTATTCAAAGGAGCAACCATCTTTTCCGGGTCAGGAAGCTCTTCCGAAAGCTGTAACAAATGATGTGCGTGACCATCCGCCTCTTTCAGCAATACGTTGCCCGGAACAAGGAAGTCTTTCTCCGAATACACCGTCTTATCTGTCGGAATACATACGGTAAATACAGAACCGCCACCTTCATTGTCTTTATATTCAATCGTGCCTTTATGTACCTGCACCAGTTCGTGGCTCAAATGCAGACCGACCCCAATACTGTCACCGGAGAAATTACTCTGCATAAACCGCTTGAACAATTCGTTCTGTTTCTCTTTAGGAATCCCCACTCCTGTATCCGAAACCTGAATTTGCAATGTTTGTTTCCCTTCGTCCACATTCACCGAAAGAATAATCGTTCCGTTGGAAGGAGTATATTTAAATGCATTTGAAAGCAGGTTATAAGTCACCTTATCCAAATTTCCTTTATCAATAAACATCTTATAAGATGGCACCGAAGGCAAGAAACGGAAGTTCATATTCTTCTGTTCCGCCACGTCGCCGAAACTCAAGAATATTTCATAAAGGAAAGAGATGACATCCGTTTCCTCTAAAGAGAGTGCCAGCTTATTATTCTGCATCTTTCTAAATTCCAGCAACTGATTGATAAGCCTCAACATACGCTGCGTGCTCTTATCCATTGTTTTCAGCGGATATATCAATTCACGCGGGATATCAGTCACACGTTGAATCTTCTCCAATGCTCCCTGAATCAAGGTAAGCGGAGTACGGAATTCATGAGAGATATTGGTAAAAAACACCAGTTTATATTCTGTCAACTGCTTTTCTACATTGATGCGGTTACGCAAGCCGTTAAAGTTACGAACGATACGGAAAGCAAAGTACAAGGCTATGATTAATAACAGCACATAACCCAGCATTGCCCAAGTCGTTTTCCAGAATGGAGGGACAATTACAATTTTCAGTGTAGTCTCGCTATCATTCCAAACACCTGATCCATTGCTCGACTTGACGTGAAGTATATAAGTTCCCGGATTAAGATACTTAAACGAAGCAAAATTCAGAGGAGAAGGAGCACTCCATCCCTGATCGTAATTTTCCAGCCAATACATATATTTGGTATGGCCGCTATCCGAATAATCAAAAGTAGAGAAATCTATCAAGAATGAGTTCTGAAAAAACTTTAGGGTTATTTCGTCCGAATAAGCCAACGATTGCTTTAACGGAGAGTCCTCCATCTGCGGATTCATCTGGGTTCCATTGACATATAAATCCGTGAAAACAACCGGGGAGAAAGTTTCGTTATCCTGTATCTTTTCAGGATCGATCACTATTAATCCGTAGTTTGTGCCAAAAAGCAGTTTTCCATCTTCGCGCATACAGGCACTATTCTCACTATACACATTTCCCAATGTATAGGAAGAAAAGAAATAGTTTTCAAAAGAATGGGTAGCCGGATTAAATTTGGAAATACCATATTCGGTGGCAACCCAGAGATTCCCCTTTTTATCTCCCAGAATAGACTGGATTACATCGTTAACCAATCCTTCGGAAGTTCCGTAATGTTCATATTTCAAAGAGCAATAGTTATCCTGCGGCTCACAAAGATTCAGTCCCGAACCGGACGTACCAATCCACATCCGCCCTTCCGTATCCCGATAGATACACTTGATTTCATTACTGCAAAACTTTCCGTTTGTATAACTGAAAAGATGATAATTATCAGCATCTGCAATCAATGAATCCGGATGAAAAATACAAATACCCTCACTGGTTCCTACCCACACCATCCCATTTGCGTCTTCTTCTATCACACGCACCATTCTCATCCCGAATGTTTGCTGGAAGAAATGACGGAATTTATATTTACCGTCGGGAGTAGGTTCAGCCAGTTCCAGCCCACCGCCAAATGTTCCTATCCACATGCGGTCTTTACGGTCGCGATAAATGGCAAAAACGTTATTATCGGATAAGGCTGTCAAATCAGAAGGATTATTATAATACCAGGTGTCCCCCACTTTGAGACCATTTCCACGAGTTCCCATCCACATTCGTCCCTGTTTGTCTTCGGTGAGAGCATAGATATTAGAATGGAAATATTGATTGGTCATTTTCGAATGAAGGCTCGAATCAAAGGTGTATAATCCCCCCTTACGCGTACCTACACAGATATCCCCATTAGACATTCTGGTAAGCATACGGATGGTGTTCGACCGGTCGAACAAATCACGGGATTCGGGATAGATACGGGAAGTTCCTTCATTCAATACGGAAATACGGGACAAGCCTGAATATTCCGAAGCTACCCAGATGCCACCGGCACGATCTTCCATCACATATTGCAGGAAATCCGAACTGATATGACTCTGGTCATTAATGTTCGCCACAAAATGCTCCAGTTTATCTTCGGCGGTATTATAAGCGAAAAGCCCATTTCCATAGGTCGAAATCCAAATAATTCCCCGAGAATCATGGACGATATGATAACGTTCAAAGTCGATATAACTTATCTTATCCTGGGGAATCAACTGGAAATCCTTACTCTCTCCGGTTTCGGCAAGCACGTATGTAAGCCGTCCCGTATGATTGTATATCCAATAATCTCCACGATTATCACGTATCAATTCTCCCTTTTTAATATTCAAACGAGGATCTGCGGCCATCTCTCCGGTAGCAAACTTATAAGTATATACTCCGGTAGTAGTCAGGATCACCCACTTATCTTTCAACAGGAAATTTCCGGTTGGCGATGTCGCCCCTGCCACAGTGGCAAGAGAAGCCAACTTTTGCATCTTTTGAGTAGCCTCCTGATAATAATAGATATCTCCATCTGCTGTAAGGAAATACATATCGTCCTTATAGGACAGCGAAGAAGTGAAGTGGATTAATCGGTCTTCTATCCGATATTGTCCGTTGGAGACAGAAACCAGTCCGCATTGAGTGCCGATCCAGATACGGCCACTGGCATCCTCATTCACAAATTTCACCCGGTTATCCGGCAGATTTCCACGTTCGGTCCTGAATACGGTAGATGTCATCTCACCATTTTTCTGATGTACCATCTTCCGGCAGCCATTTCCCGAATGGGAAAGCCAGACATCTCCGTTAGCAGCGACAAAAACCGTTGAATAATTCTGCCTTAACTCGCCACAACCGGTATAGTCCACAAAACGGGCACGTTGCAAATCATAGCAACTATATAATTCAGGTGTAGTAGAAATCCACAAAAAACCATCTTTATCTTCTGTCAGATCGTAAATACGGTTGTCTGCCAAAGATACCTCATCACCGATTTCCGGACGGAAAGTGAGAAAAGAGTTGCCATCATAACGACTTAACCCGTTCAAGGTAGCCAGCCACAAAAAACCTTTACTATCCTGATAAATATATCGAATAGAGTTATTGGGAAGGCCGTCACTCGTTCTCATTTGTGTAGAACGAAGCTCAATTGCACTATAAGCATTCAACACAAAACTAACAAGAAAGGTAAAGATCAAAAGGTGTCTTTGCATCATATAGATTCCAAGATTAATAATAAATGTTGGACAAAAATAGTCAAGATAGTTGAGATAATGAAAGAAACGGCTCACCTAATTACTAAAAAATCAATCCATGTGGAATACTTCCGGCAAAGGAATGGACACCGGTGAGTTGTCCGGATTCACTTCCATGATATCCGCCATATAGTCCCACCATTTCTGCACAATCTCCGTATTACCCAAGTCCTGCGAACCGGCCTCACCTTCCGTTTTCTGGAAAGCAAACAGGATATTGGTCTCCTTATCCCAATAAATCGAATAGTCCGACACTCCGTTTTTGGAAAGCAATGCTTTCAATTCAGGCCAGATGGCAGCGTGTCTTTTCTCATATTCAGCTTCACATCCGGGTTTTAAATACATTTTAAAAGCTTCTCGTTTCATGGTTCTATCTATTTAAAGTTAATCTTTCTTTTCTTCTGTATCGATGGCAAAAATAGGTGCAGTCGTCTTCTGTTTCACCTGATAATACTGAACGGCACTGTCATTCATCTGCGGGTACTGATTCTTCAATAGAGAGATCATTTCCGCACCTGCCCAAAGCACTGGTCCGTATCCATGTGCCGCATATACATTGACCGGACGATAGTAATAAAAAGCAGGATCGAAAGCCATCCCCGTACCCACACAAGTGCCTTCCACCTGACCTTCCGCATTGATCTTACCGGCCACGGCATGCCATCCCAAATGAGCGACAGGTCCATAAGCAATGGCATCAATCCAGCCTTTATTGATAGCATGCGCCAAACAGTATACGTAAATAGCCGTAGCAGACGTCTCCAGATAAGAATCATTCCGGTCGAGCAATTGATGCCAAAGCCCTTCTCCACTTTGCAAGGCAGTCACTCCGCGTACATGAGCCCGGAAATAATCCATCACTTTCGCACGTTGGGGGTAATCTTCCGGCAATACATCGAGCAATTCGCATGCTGTCAGCATAGCCCACCCATTGGCACGCGCCCAACAAAAGGCAGGATGATCGGTACTGCTTTCTACCCATCCATGACGATACAATCCTTTTTCAGGGATAAACATTCGGTCGGCAAATTGCAGGAATTGTCTCACCGCTTCTGCCAGATATTTATCTTTTTGCTCCTTGTCATAATAACTCATTTGTGCTACTGCCGGAATACCCATAAACATATCATCCAGCCAAAGTGTATTATGTTGCGGACGATTGCGGGCAAAAGTACCATCTGCCAACCGGTATTCTTTATTCTGAATAAAATCAAAATAGTTCTCAATTAATCCGTCTACAGGAAGTGAGCGGTCTTTCACACGGACTTTCACCATCGCTGCACACACAGCCCCGGCATCATCCAGGGCATGAGGAGTGAGGATTTGCAGCAGTTGAGGGTCTGTTGTACCTTTCTCTTCGTACACACGTTTAAAATGAGGCGCCACTTCCGCCAGAAAGCGGAAACGGTTCTGCACATAGTCCATGTAACGTTGATCGCCCGTGGCTTCGGCAGCTGCTATCAAGGCTGAATAGGTTACTCCCCATTCGTAACTTGCCAGACGGAAAGCACCACGTTCCAGTTGCGCTTCCTCTCCCATCGTGGTGTAGTCGGTAATCAGTTTACCTGTGTTCTTATCTACCACGCGTGCCGGAGTCTCCTTATCAATATAAGCAAATACACGATCTATATCTTTCTTGACCTGCCCGGGTGTCAGGTCACCATAAGTGCCCTGATAAGCAGGTTGCAGCAAATGCAAAGGAGTATTTGAATCATTCACTACCGTTTTCTTTTTCTGTGCACTAACCGGCAAAGTTGCCAGCAATAAAGCAATGGTTATGATACGAATATTCATAATCTATTTTTTAGGTATTTTACATCCTCTGAATACAGTGCCCTGAAGCTCCGGTCCGAAATAGAATCCGGGCTGTGTAGGCTGATTATAAGCCACATTCTGGGTAGCGATACTTATACGATAAATCGGATCTTCGAGGAAAGTATGAAAACGATAGTCGGTAGGAATAGTGGAGACGTAAAGCCGTAAAGCTGTATTATCAGCTGTACGCATCAGTATTTCTTCGCGCCAGTCACCTACGATATCTCCCTGAAGGCAAGGATTCGCTTTGGTTCCATTATTGGAAAGAGTTCCCTCAAAAATGGCTATGCGCTCACACACTCCTTTTTCCCAATTATATTTGCTGACCATATTTCTATCCAACAATTCACGCAACAAATCTCCATCCCACCAAACAGCCATATTACAGGATAAACCTCTTACCCGGTCTTTTACCACCTCTCCTTTCACATTCCTTATTCCTCCGGAAGCAACAGACCACATTTCAACGCCCGGTTGAGTCGGGTCAATATCAGCTGCCATACAACGCCCTACATCTGTATTGTCTTTAATCTGAAATAGAACTTCTCCGGTAGCTGCATCCCGATAGGTAGAACCATCACGTTTATTTTCATGACAATCCCATACTTGCAGCCCTTTACGAGAGGGGTCGAAATGAGTCAGATGAATGGCATCGCCGTGTCCCATTTTCGTGGTGTAGAGTCCTTTACCGTTATGGTCTATGGCGCATGAACCGTAGATGATCTCATCGCATCCGTCACCGTCCACGTCACCTACCCGCAGGTTATGGTTTCCTTGTCCGGCATAATCTTTACAACCGGGATTATTACTGTCGAATACCCAACGTTGTTTCAGCTCCTTTCCATCCCAGTCAAAAGCAGCCAAAACAGTACGTGTATAATATCCACGACACATCACTACGCTTGGGTGTATGCCGTCGAGATAGGCAACGCAGGCCAGAAAACGGTCGCTGCGATTACCACGACTGTCTCCCCAACCCATCAAGTCTCCTCTTACGGGCACATAATCAATTGTTTGCATCGCTTCTCCTGTCAATCCGTTAAAAACTGTCAGATATTCCGGTCCGGTCAGGATACGTCCTTGTTCATTCCGATAGTCAGCCTGCGCATCCCCAATCACTTTTCCTGTTCCATCCACCGTTCCGTCCGCGGTCTTCATCACTACTTCCGCTTTGCCGTCACCATCGAAATCGAACACCATAAACTGGGTGTAGTGTGCACCGGCACGTATGTTACGTCCCAGATTAATACGCCATAATAGTTTTCCGCTCAACTTATAGCAATCAACATATACTTCTCCCGTATAGCCGTCATGTGAATTATCATGTGCATTACTCGGGTCCCATTTCAGAATAATCTCATATTCGCCATCACCGTCCACGTCACCGATACTGGCATCATTCGGAGCATAAAAATAGTTTTGCCCTGACGGAGTCGTACCATCTTCGGGGCGGTTCAACGGAATATTCAGATAACCCAATGGGGCATTTGCCGGTAATTGATAGCTACTTTCCGTTTTACCTTCCCTTGCTTTCACGGTATAAAGTACAGATTCTGTCCCTGCATAGGCATCCTGAAAGAAAGTGGCATCCTTCAACGGGTGTTTGTTTATCTTTTCATCGTTCCTATAAATATCAAAAGATTCATTCATCGGGTCGGAAGACAAATAACGCCAGGAAACAGCCACAGTAGACGGATTCTCTCGGATAGCAATTACACCACGTCCCAGACGTTCGCGTTTCAACTTCGAAAAGTCATAGTTTGGCTGGGCTATCGAGAAGATAGCTATCAGGCAGAAACTAAAAAAAAGAGTTATGCACTTCATAGTTTTATCGATTAATCAAATTACAACACAAAAGTAAAGGACGCAGCCCATTGATAAAATAGAATATTGTACAGATATATGTAGAAATCATCATTAGACGTACTTTTAACACTATTTTCTGTCGTCTCGTGAACGAATTTAAAGACATTTGCACGGAAATCCATTGAAAAAGAAAAGAACGTCTCTTACCTTTGCCATAGAAATTAGTATAAACAGCAAATTAATAAAACAGAACTATTGTACCATGAAGAAACCACTATTCTTACTCTTTACAGGATTGCTTCTTTCTTGTCTGATACCAGTCCATACGGTCGCAGCACAAGAACTCCCGACACAAAAAGAGACTTTAGAGAATATCATAAAGGTTAATGACTACTTTATGAAAAAGTATGCCGATTACACTACTCCCAGTTTTTACGGTCGTGTACGTCCCAGCAATATATGGACGCGTGGTGTATATTATGAAGGATTGATGGCTCTCTATTCTATTTATCCGCGTGAGGATTATTATAAGTATACTTACGACTGGGCCGATTTCCACAAATGGGGAATGCGCAACGGCAATACTACCCGTAATGCGGACGACCATTGTTGCGGACAGGCGTACATTGATATCTATAAAATCTGCCCGTCAGACCCGAACATGATTCGGAATATCAAAGCAAGTATCGATATGGTGGTGAACACCCCGCAGGTGAACGACTGGTGGTGGATTGATGCTGTGCAAATGGCAATGCCTATCTTCGCTAAATTCGGAAAGATGACCGGAGAACAGAAATACTACGATAAGATGTGGGATATGTACTACTACACACGCAGCCAACACGATAAAACGGGTATGTTCAACCCCAAAGACGGCCTGTGGTGGCGCGATCAGGATTTTAATCCTCCATATAAAGAGCCGAATGGCGAAGATTGCTATTGGAGTCGTGGAAACGGATGGGTATATGCTGCCTTGGTACGTGTATTGGATGAGATTCCTTCTGATGAGAAACACCGTCAGGACTATATCAATGATTTCCTGACCATGAGCAAGGCTTTGAAGAAATGTCAGCGTGAAGATGGTTTCTGGAATGTCAGTCTTCACGACCCGACGAACTTCGGAGGAAAAGAGACTTCCGGTACAGCCTTATTTGTTTATGGTATGGCTTGGGGAGTCCGCAACGGATTGCTCGACCGTAAAGAGTATCTTCCCGTCCTTTTAAAAGCATGGAACGCTATGGTGAAAGATGCCGTACATCCGAACGGATTCCTGGGATATGTGCAGGGAACAGGCAAAGAGCCTAAAGACGGACAGCCGGTTACTTATAAGAGTGTGCCCGACTTTGAAGACTACGGAGTCGGTTGTTTCCTGCTTGCCGGAACAGAAGTTTATAAATTAAAATAACATACACAGTTTTTTCATTAGGTTTAAAGATAATCATTCATTAGGTTTAGTTAGAGGTTAGTTAGTAGCTAGTTCCCTCACTGACTGTTTAGACACCGGTCAGTGAGGGATTTCAAAGAAAACAGATTCATGAAAAACAAATTATTCCCGTATATATGTTGGCTGACAGCCATTACGTTCAGTTTGCAACTGCAAGCGCAAAATAAAGTTTCCGCTCCCATGGCAGATGTCAATCAGGTGGTTGACAACACGCTGGATAGCCTGAATAAAGCACGTACCTCGCGACCGGAAGCCGGTTCCAGCCGGAAAGGTGACAACCCTGTTCTGTTTCTGGTAGGTAATTCGACCATGCGTACCGGAACTTTAGGCAATGGCAACAACGGACAATGGGGATGGGGCTATTTTGCTGGTGAATATTTCGATTCCAACCGGATTACTGTTGAGAATCATGCGTTGGGAGGTACCAGCAGCCGTACTTTCTACAACCGTCTTTGGCCGGATGTAATCAAAGGTGTACGCCCCGGAGACTGGGTTATCATCGAATTGGGACACAATGACAATGGTCCTTATGACAGCGGACGTGCCCGCGCCTCTATTCCGGGAATCGGCAAAGATACGCTGAACGTAACCATCAAAGAGACCGGAGTGAAAGAAACCGTATATACATACGGGGAATATATGCGCCGTTTTATTCAGGATGTAAAAGCAAAAGGTGCTCATCCGATCCTATTCTCGCTTACTCCCCGCAATGCCTGGGAAGATAAAGACAGCACCATCATCACACGTGTCAACAAGACTTTCGGATTGTGGGCAAAGCAAGTAGCCGAAGAACAGGGGGTTCCTTTTATTGATTTGAATGATATCAGTGCCCGCAAATTCGAGAAGTTCGGTAAGAATAAGGTGAAATATATGTTCTACATCGACCGTATACACACAAGTGCTTTCGGTGCTAAAGTCAATGCGGAATCTGCTGCGGATGGAATACGTGCTTATGAGGGACTGGAATTGGCCAATTATCTAAAGCCCATTGAGAAAGATACTGTAACAGGTTCCAGCCGTAAAGATGGACGTCCGGTATTGTTTACCATCGGAGACAGTACGGTCCGAAATGAGGATAAAGACAAAAATGGTATGTGGGGTTGGGGAAGCGTAATCGCCGACGAGTTCAATCTGAATAAAATATCTGTAGAAAACCGTGCCATGGCAGGACGCAGTGCCCGCACTTTCCTGGACGAAGGTCGTTGGGATAAGGTATATAATGCTTTGCAACCGGGAGACTTCGTTCTGATTCAGTTCGGACATAATGATGCAGGAGATATTAATGTAGGAAAGGCCCGTGCCGAATTACGTGGTTCCGGTGACGAGAGCAAAGTATTTTTAATGGAAAAGACCAGTAAGTATCAGGTTATTTATACGTTTGGCTGGTATCTTCGGAAGTTCATCATGGACGTTCAGGAGAAAGGCGCCATTCCCATCGTTTTAAGCCATACTCCACGCAACAAATGGAAAGAGGGAAAGATAGAACGCAACACAGAGTCTTTCGGTAAATGGACACGTGAAGCAGCTGAAGCTACCGGGGCTTATTTCATTGATTTAAATAAAATTAGTGCCGATAAATTGGAAAAGGTTGGTATCAAGAAAGCGATTACCTACTATAATCATGATCATACGCACACTTCCTTGAAAGGAGCGCACATGAATGCGAAAAGCATTGCTAAAGGGTTGAAAAAGACCGATTGTCCATTAAAAGAGTATTTGAAATAATACGAAAGAGAATCCTGTAAAGATAGCAAAGGACTAAAGGGAAATATAGACTATCCGGACTGTTTAAATATTCTATCTTAAAAAAGGAATATTTAAGCAGTGCAGAATGGAGAAAACAGCATAGCAGATGAAGAAGAATAAAAAAGCTCCGACATTTGTCAACACGCAAATCCTCATTCTTATCATTTATAGAGTTTATCTAGCATTTCACACCTATTTTATCCTACAACACTTGCAAGTCGATATCGATTCAGGGATTAATCTTCCATTATGTTATTATTTTCTTATTCAAAAGTCCAGGTAAATCAGAGAAAAACTAGCTTAAAAAAGCACATTTATATCTTCCTCACCGATGAAGGACAAGTTCATCGGTGAGGAAGATAGCGTTCATCGGTGAGGATCACCCTGTTGGTTTAAACCTAACGAACTCTTTTTCCGTTAGAAAAGACGCATATTCTGTCTGATATTATTCACTTTTCGCCTATATTTCTGCATATTATTGCACTTATTTATGCAGTTTTTTCTCTGATTCATCAATTTCGCAACGGTTATTTTCTAATATAATCTTAAAAACAGAACATCTGGACAGGATATGTTCATCCCCATTCAAGGGAAAAATGAATGTTCGTATCCAACATAATACAGTCGCAAATCATTGATTTATTCCACGGAATAGATTAACTTTGCCTGTACAAATTAAAAGCCTGCCAATATGAGCCAAGTGAAAGGAATACCATACGGAATATCCGACTTCAACCGGATGCGGAACGAAAACTTCTATTTCGTCGATAAAACCATGTATCTGCCCCTTATCGAGGAAATGCCCAGTTACCTTTTCCTTATTCGTCCGAGACGTTTCGGAAAAAGCTTATTCCTAAGCATGATGCGTACTTATTACGACATAATACAGAAGGATAACTTCGACAAGTATTTCGGTGACTTATGGATAGGAAGCCGTCCAACCAAACAACATAACAGTTTCCAAGTCCTTTTCTTCGACTTCTCAAAAGCAGGCTGCTCACTGCCGGGAGCAGATTTGATGAGTAGCTTTAATGAATATTGCAGTATCATCATCAACCAGTTTGCCCATGCATACGCATCTTATTATGATGAAGATTTCAAGTCAACAGTAGAAAGCATTGAAAGCGCTAAAGCAAAATTATCATATATAGAAGTAAAGGCTAAAGAAAAAGGATATCCTCTCTATCTGATAATTGACGAATATGACAACTTTACCAACGTCATATTGAGCGAACACGGACAGAAAATGTTCCATGACCTGACTCATGCCAGCGGCTTCTACCGTGAATACTTCAAGCAGTTCAAAGGTATGTTTGACCGAATTTTCCTAATGGGAGTCAGCCCTATCACACTGGATGATTTATCTAGCGGGTATAATATTGACTGGAATATATCGACTGATTCCCGTTTTAATGCCATGATAGGATTTGATGAAACTGAAGTACGTGAAATGCTCCGTTATTACCAACAAAATGGAAAGCTGGTCGGTGATGTAGAAGCGATGATTACAGAAATGAAACCGTGGTATGACAATTATTGCTTCGCCAGAACATCTTTGGACAACGACCGTGTGTTTAATTGCGATATGACTTTATACTATTTACGTAACCAAATTGATTTTCACCGTCCACCCGAAAATATGGTAGACAAGAATATCCGTACGGATTACAGTAAACTGAAAATGCTGGCACGCATTGACCACGACAACACCCATGAGGGAAGCCGCATGAGTACTATCGAAGAAATTGCGGCAAAAGGTGAAATACTGGTAGACTTACATACTTCGTTCCCGTCAGAAAAGATAGCAGATATAGAGAACTTCCGAAGCCTGCTCTATTATTATGGTTTACTTACCATGTGCGGCACCCGTGGCGACCGTCTGAAAATGTGCATACCTAACAATTGTGTGCGCGAGCAGTACCTTGGATTCTTGCGCGACTACTATCAACAGGCCCATACCCTGAATCTTTCACATCTGAAAGACTTGATAGATGATTTCGCCTTCGATGGTCATTGGCAACCATTCTTCGAAACCATCGCCCGTGCCTATCGGGAGAACTCTTCCATACGTGATGCGATAGAAGGGGAAAGAAACCTGCAAGGTTTCCTAAAAGCCTATCTTGCCATTGCTTCTTATTATCTCGTACAGCCGGAACTGGAAATGAACTATGGCTATTGTGACTTCTTCCTATTGCCGGACAAAATGCGTTATTCCGATATAGAACACAGCTATATCCTGGAGTTGAAATACGCTACACGTACAGCTACCAATGCTGAACTTGAAGCCCAAGCAGAAGAAGGAAGACAGCAACTGTTGCGATACAGTAAGGATAAAGTTGTGCAGAAACTGGCTACTGGAACGACACTTCACCTATTATTAATTCAGTTCCAAGGTTGGGATATGGTGAAATGTGAAGAAATAAATGCTTCTGCTATTCATCCTTCGGAATAACTTCCTGCATATAAATAGCATCCAAGCTCCAAAGAGCAGCATCATTCGTGCTAATGCTCGTACATTCATCTAATGGAGACGGTACTTCCGGCGGAAGTATGGTAGTGATGCGGAAAGGCGGTGCAGGTGTATGTTCCAACCGGGTAAACAAATCTTTCCAGGCTTCTTCAGCCATTTGGGTATTGCGCAAGTGATAAGCTGCGTAAGCCATCAGACGGGAGACACGAAAACGGCTATGGCTAAGTTCCCATGCTTTCTTCTTGTAACGTGCAGCATGATCAAGCCAGGCGTCTTTCCATTCGGGTATATCAATCATACGCATCATTTCATTGGCTATCTCAAATCCGCCCATGATCGTCATTAAATGGTTGGTTGTTTCCAATTTGGGGTCACATTCGGTTGTGATGATTCCTGTTGACGGATCAAATCCTAGAGCTTTGGGGCCGGTAAAGAGGCGGTTAGGCAGGACGGCAATGCTTTTCATTCCTGCTATTATTTTATCACGATAAGCAGTGTTACCTGTGCGCTCCCATTCTGTCATCCAATTACCGGCATAAGCCAGCCAGTCGGGACCGATACGCAAACGGGCGGGAGCGGTACAAGGATATTCACTGCGAGGTTGGGCCAGGCGCATAGGGTCCAAGTCATAGAGTTTGTGGTCGGCATCCTTCACTTCAGTCATTAAATCACCGCAACGTTCGTCTGTAGTAAGGTAATAGTAGAAACGGTTCCAGGCGGCCTGGCTGATTCGCGCTTCTTTAGCTCCGCATCCCCAATGACTTACATTATGCCGACTGCCTAATCCGGCATTGGGACCGATATGATAGACATCCACTTCGCCTGTATGACGCGTCATAGCTTCTGCCATACGCCAAATATCAATACGCCCGGTACGGAGGAAATTATACCATAGCCACATATTAGAAGCCAGTTCCGTATTGTCCCAGGCAAATCCTCCGACATCGTAACGCCAGGTATGACGAACAGGGTCATAAGCGTGCATCACATCACCATAATTCCAGAAACCGTACCACTTGTTTTGTTCGATTGCTTTCTGATAGAAGTCAATGTAAGCATCCAAGCGGTCTTCTACACGAGTACGGAATGGAGTAGTACGGTCGGGGAGACTCCATATCCCGAAAGCCTGGCGGGCATGAAGATAATTCGGGGTTGGCATTAACAGACTAGGGCTAGAAAATTGTTTGGCATAATCAGCAAAAGCCTTTTTTCCGGCATAGCCACTTTGTGGGATCAGTGTCAACGTAGTTGTACGGGCAATGCCGTATGGCGTGCTCATACCTTCCTGGACATCTTCATAGCTGGCATTCAGGTCATGAGCTATACGATCATAATGCCGTAAATCCATAGGCTCGGACTCCGGACTCCACAACCAGGCGGTAAGGGTAGCTACCGGGGTTCGTGCGTCTGAAATTTCAATAGAAGAGGGATAAGACTGCCAAAAGTCATGCATACAAAGTCCTAATCCTCCGGTAATATCTCCGACAAAAATATATCCATCGCTACGTGTGCCGGAAAAGGTTCCTATCCAGGGATTATCGTTATTGGCACGTTTACGAATGGAGAAAGCATCGGCAGTGAGTTGAGACAGACGGTAGTCATTCCATGAAGCCCAGTTATCGAGCAGAGAGCGGTTCTTTTCATCGAAAGATTCATAAGGCGGAATACGTTTGCCTTCCATTTGCTGCTGTTGCAGGGAGGGTTCATCAGTCGGCATCTGTTGTGCATCTTTCTTTTCATTACTGTTTTTCTTATTATCTGTCTTATTTAAAGTGAGTATGCGACGCCCTACCAATGGTTGTACCGGCTCGCTCCACACTCCTCCATCTGCACACGAAAAAGCAATATGACGATTATACAGAGCTTCACGCATAGGAACATCGAAACGGATACCCAAACTACGAATGAAATCTTTCTTCTGATCTCCGTCATAGATGAAGCTATGTACCATTTTGATCTGTTCACTACCACCATAAAAGTAGAGACGTACCACAAAAGGAAGCCACTCACGGTTATTCCGTTTGTTCATATCAGAGTTATTCGCATAGTTCCCTTCCCCTTCAGAGTGATTCGTATCAATCTTCTTATTCCTGTTCCGATGTATCCCTTCCAACTTTACAAGTGCCCGTACAGAGCCCAGACGTTCTATGGTTACTGATTTTATTTCTCCTATGTAATGAGTAAAAGATATTTGAGATGTATTTTCTTGAATCGGCTCGTTTTGCGTATTACAAATCAGACGCGCTTTCTCTCCTACTTTAGTTCCCTTATATAATAGGCTATCAATCAGGAAATCTCCGCGTCGGGGAATAAATACGGAAATTAGCCCTGTTTCAATTTGAATATCTTCAGGCGTTTCAGTGATTGCAATAGAAGTATTAGGCTGTTTATTGATAGTTTTTGCTTTCCGGGGGGCTTTTTCTAATGTCAGTCTTTCTGTTCCGGCAGGAATGACTCCGGCAACTCCGCTCCATTTCACGGAACCATCCGGCCAGTAAGCCAATGGCCAAGTATCTACCGGAATCTCTTGATTTCTATCTGTTTTTAACCGCAATGAAGTTTCTGGAAATAGGTAGCCTTCATCAAAAGGAACTCCGAAGCTTACAGCTTTGTCTTGTTCAGGAGTATTGCCGATCCAATGTAAAGGAACAGTAGACGTTTGGGGCGGCAAACATTCATAGCGGAAGTTTGTAATGCGGGTACGGGATAAGGTGGTACGAAAGCCGAACCATCCTTCTGTCAGAGGTTCGGCATCGCGGAAGTCCACCAGTCGCTTGCCGTCTATGTAATAACTAACCCTATTATTTTCATTTGTTATCTTAATGTGATACCAGTGATTCGCTTTTAGCAAATGTTCGGTATCTGTATATTCTTTCAATATGGCAGGACGTACTTTGGGATCTGTGATTCCTGCTTCATTGCCGTCATAACGACGGAAGCGTGTAGTAGAGTTATAATTTCCACCATATCCCATGTAATAGAGTTGCAAAGAATAACAATTCAGAAAGATTCCGCTACGCCACTTCTCACGTTTCCATATATTATCAGGATGCTTGGGGTCCGAAGCCATCCAAAAGCAATTCAGGTCACTCAAACGGTCTCCTTCTTTTTCTACAACTACACACGCATCATATTCAATGGTTACCCGCCCGCTCATCTTTTCTTTCCTCCATAAGGTAAGGCCTTTAGGAGATAGTATTTCAGCGGTATCACCCTGAAATGTCACTTTATAATCCGGAGATTCCGACTCTACCTTCCAATATTTATGAAACTGGCGGGCGTTGAGGCCGGAAACTTTATTGTTTTGTGCGTTTGTTCCTAAAGTGATGAAGAGGAACAAAAGGATAAAGAGTTTTTTCATATGTATATTTGCTATCTCACCTTACAAAGGTAGGGAGAGCCGATCAATTAAGAAATAGAATATTATCCATATATATGGCGATTCGTTCAACTATGAAAAAAAGAACAACCCGACAGTTAGCCGGATTGTTCTTTTTCAACAAACTCATATCAAATAAGAGATTTCTTATTCAAAAACCTTTTTATTCTGCTTTTTTCAAAGTTTCAGCACCTACATAGTAACCTAAGTTAGTTCCCTGGTTATATCCCATATTCTGCATCGCTTGAGACATATCATAATTATGATCGGTCATCAAGTGAGGAAGACGGAATTCGGTAGGATGATTCGTGGAGAATATATAAATAGATTTCATGTCACTTGAACCCATTATTACTTCTTCACGATAGTCACCGAGAAAATCACCATAGTAACAAGGATTGTATTTGGTGCTATGGTTACCGTCATTGCTACCGTAAGTTCCAAAATATACCAAACGAGTCTTATTCGTCTTGTTTACATCAGGGTTCTCTTTATAGCTCACGACACAAGCACGGTCCAGCATTTCTCTTGTCGGCTGCCCGCTCCAATAAATGGCTACATTATACAAAACTCCACCACCAATACCTGTAGGATATGTACTGGATACCAATCCACTGCCACTACAACTGAATACCCCTTCCTGCAAAGAAGACCAGTACTCAAAATTCGGGCTATCCGGATCGATATCTGCCACAATACAACGACCGACATCAGTAGTCGAACCCGCTCCATGGCCGGTAATCAAGCCACCATCTCTTGCATCAATCACTTGACATCCATAACCGTGTCCTTGTCCATTATAATTGCCCGGTTCTTCAAATGAAGCAACAATTTGCAATCCTGAACGGTCTTTTATAAATTTGCCAACACATAAACAGTCACCATGACCGTTTCCGGTACACCACAATTCGCTTCCATCATCATCTATAGCCGCAGAACCATACAAGATTTCATCTTTTCCATCATCGTCCAAGTCCGCTACACGAAAACTATGCGAACACATGGACAACCATTTTGAAGAATGTTCGGCTGTATCAAACTTCCAACGGGTTTCCAGTTTATTCCCTTTCAAATCGAGTGCCCATACTTGCCAATTATGATAAATACCTCTACTGATGATCAGACTGGGGTTGCTTGTTCTCACTCCGGTCGCTTCGTCAGGTATACCATCCAGATAAGCCACCCCGATAAAGAAACGGTCCATGCGGTTTCCGTAATCATCTCCCCAATATTCACTCCAATATTTAGCACGCGACGCTTTTGAACCACTTCCACCACGAGGAATATTATCCACCCGGGTAATTTCACGTCCATCATATCCACGGCAAATAGAGATATATTCGGGACCTTCCATTATCAAACCGCAAATTGTATTAATACTTGCTCCCGAATACCAGCCCACAGCGTCAGTCTGACGAATTCGATAATCGTTCACATTACCATAAGCATCGGTAATGACCTTACCATCCCCAAACTTTGTACCTTCTGAAGAGCGGAAAGCTATTTCACATAAACCATCTCCATCAAAATCGTATAAAATATATGAAGTATAATGTGAACCGGAACGAATATTGATTCCCAAATCAATTTGCCACAAAAAAGTACCATCCATCTTATAAGCTTCCAACAAGGTCGAACCATTATTCCATCCCCCCTGGTTGGCACCATCATACGGTTCTCTCTTCACCACAATCTCCAATTCACCGTCACCGTCCAAGTCACCTAGCTGAATATCATCAGGAGAATATGTAATCGACGCATCGGGTACATTCATGTTTAATCTAATCTCATGATAAAACTTTTCTGCCATTTCAGAGGTAAAGGTATAATCGCAAAGCGTTTCAGCCTGATTGGCAAGAGTGACCCGGTATACATTCGTTTTTGATACATCAATATCCGCATCCACCCAAGAAGTAGTATTCGAAATAGGTTTCTCATTCAATTTCACTTCCGTCTCGCCGTCTACCGACTTATAAATATCAAAAGCAACATTAGACGGATCGGTCTTCAGTAATCTCCAGCTAATCAATGCGGATGATATGCCGGAAGAGTTATTGGCGTCAACATTTGGTGCCGGGTCGTAACTAACCCACATTGCACGGCTACCCGTTATAACTTCAGTAGGCAGAGGCGGCAACTCCTCTTCCGTCTGATTGCCATTGTTCACTTCAACGACGGGGTCATTATCCGAGCAGGCAACTATGGCCAGCAGACAAAACAGCCCCAGTATTATATAATGTTTCTTCATTTCTTTCGTTTTTTTATTCTATAAACATCCGTTCTATGCAAGAATATCCTATCACTATTCATCAGCATTCCGGTTGTGGGTTACCACCCCGGATTCTGCTCCAAATTAGGATTCTTAGATTTTTCACTCTGCGGAATCGGGAAGAAATACATCTTATCATCCCAACTTCTTTCTTTTACCTTACGTTCATACGTATAAGTATCATCCCCATTCTTCGTAATCTTCATTTCAACAATGTTCTTGAAATGTTTGTCACCCTCCTTCCAACGACGTACATCCCAAAAACGATGTCCTTCAAAGGCCAATTCTACCATACGTTCATTCTGATATTTCTTCCAGAAAGCATCATTGGTCATCCCTTGAGGGAATCCGGGCATCTCGGCACGCGTACGAACTACTTTGATAGCATCCACAGCCGAAGTTGTAAATTCATTATCCGTTGCATACGGACTACCCAGATACTTATATACAGCTTCCGCATAATTCAAATAGAACTCTCCAAAACGGAATGTAATCCATGAATGATAGGTCTTTGAAGCTGTACCGGCACGTAAGTCTACTGCCGTCTGACAATACTTCTTCAGATAATAGCCAGTCGGAGTTCCGCCACTCAAAGGCTCCGCATTTAGTCCGCCCTGATAGGTTTGCAGAGGAACAGTATTCCAGTTAGGCCACTTTTCGTCCCCATTCTTGGCAATAGTCAGATAGAAACGAGGGTCGCGGTTGGTATAATAAGGATTAGCAGGATCATAGTTATCCAACTCGTCCGGACGCAACCCTGTATCCTTCATCTCATACGCATCCACCAGTGTCTGTGTGGGACAGTTTCCACCTTTACAATTTTCCAACCCTACCGGGAAGTTATATCCCTCAAAAGAATTAGTGGTAGTAGTGGCACGACGGAGAAAAATCAATTCATTAGTAGCGTCATTGTAATTGTCCTTGCTCCAAAGTGATGAATAATCCTCCACTAAGAGTTTTGCCTTTTCAGCAAACCCATTACTGTCATCTAAAATTTCCTTATTGGCTTTAGCTGCACGATACCACAGTTCTCTATTATCAGTCGGATTAAATAAAGGACTTGCCGCATACAATGCTGCACGAGCTTTCAAGGCCAATACCGTTTTACGGTTGGCACGTCCTGTTTCCGCCGGACTACTAGGCAATGCCATATCTCCCAGTTTACTGTAATCGACGATAATCTTATCTTTAATATCATCACATTCGGCTATGATATAATCAAAAATCTCCTGTGCCGGTCTGCGCGATAACGTATTCGATTCTTCGGCTGTTAATATATGGTCGCTAAACGGCACATCTCCATATTGCCGTACCAAGTTAAAGTAGAAATATGCACGAAGGAAACGTACCTCATACTGGTAATTGGTATAGCGGAACATCTGTTGTGCATAATCACTGTTCAAAGCCAACTCGGGAAATGTCAGTCCGGTAAACTTCTCCAGATATAAATTACAATTGGCTATCCCTTCATAACAGGACGTCCACATGCTACTTTTAGCATTCGACGGACTCCAAGAACCATTGTAAAAGTCTTCAATCTGATTTCCCGAATAAGCATATTCGGACTCATCGGTAGCAGAACCAAGAATTGCCCCGCTATAGTTTCCAAAGTCCACATCCATGGACAAATAGATATTTGTTATCAGCCCTCCTACATTACCGAAGTTGAGCTTCACAAAATCCTCATCATAATTATTGTACTCATGATATTCCATCTTATCTGAGCAGGAACCGAGTGCGGCTACACACATCATTCCGTAGATAATGTTTTTCAGTTTCATTCTTTCGCTTTGTTTTTATGATTAAAAACCAATCGTAACACCGACTACTACACTCTTATTCAGCGGAGTCGCTACACCATAACATTCCGGATCTGTCACATCAATATGATCTGAACAGAACAAGTCTGTTCCTCTGACATATAACTTGGCACTCCCCAATATCTTAGTCTTCTTCATCCATTCTTCCGGAAATCTGTAATACACCTCCGCGTTACGTAACTTCAAGAATGACCGGTCCGCCAACCAAACTGTATTAGCCTGATAGTTATTGGCATTACTCTGTGAACTCAAACGAGGATATTTGGCATTTTGATTTTCCGGTGTCCAACGATTCTCATAATAATGAGTAGAAAGTGTCGTATTATTTATCAACGGCCAAAACATACTCTTCGTATTCAAGACAGCAGAATAGTTACCTGTTCCCTGAAACATTACATCTACTCCAATCCCTTTCCATTCGGCTCCCAAATGGAAAGAATAATAAATTTCCGGAGCCGTCGTACTATAACCGATAGCTGTTTTATCATTGGCATCAATGATTCCGTCTCCATTCACATCTTTATATTTTATGTCTCCCGGCACTACCGTACTAAAGTTTTGCGGAAGGCTGTTTGCTATATCTTCTTTATCTTTGAAGAAACCTTCAGCTACCATTCCATATACTTGTCCCAACCGATTTCCTGTTTGCACAAGATTCTTATACAAACGCGGTTCTTCCAGTTGTTCCTTAATTTCATTCTTATTCCAAGCAAAATTACCGCCAAGGTTGAACACTACATCTCCTAACCGTTTCGTATAGTTAAGTCCTAGTTCCACGCCATAGCTATCAACGATTCCGGCATTCTCGAACGGAGCATCTACGCCCAACACATCGGTATATTTTCCTTCGGAAGAGACCCAAATATCTTTTCTCCGTTGGTAATAGCCTTCTGCCGTCACGTCCAGTCCATTGAACAACACGGCATCAACACCAACATTGTATTTATACGCTTTCTCATGTGTCGAATTAGCAGTTGCCAGGCGCCCGATAATAGTACTTCCGAATTCAGAGTCGTAACTACTGTTAAACTTATATTGCGTACCGGTAGTCGTATAAATCTGATCCCAATAGTCATATACGGTAGTACTTCCGTCTTTAGGCAGATAATCAACATTGATCACTCCAAACGAAGCGCGCAATTTCAGGAAGTTCACCCAAGACACATCTTTCAACCATTTTTCTTCCGAAAGCACCCAAGCAGCAGAAATGGTAGGCGAGAAAGCCCATTTATGCCCCGGTGCCAATAAACTGGAGGCCGAGCCAACCAATGCCAGATCCAAATAATAGCGATTAGAGAAACCTACATGATTATACCAGGATACATTTTGCCGATAAATAGTAGTGTTCAATCCGTATGAATCACGATACTCATAATCCCATTTGAATTGAGAATACACATCCCACTTCCGAAACGAGCGATTGTAATCGACACTACCTGCAAAGTTAAATTGGCGCGCCCAGTTGTCAATACCTGCACCCGAACCCATTTCACTGGATTCGCCACCTGAAATGGCAGTATAAAACGGACCGTTAGTTGTCCAGCTTGTTGCATAACCGGCATACGTATAAGTCTTGCTATGGTCTTCCAGAATATTGGAATAGTTGTCATAAGCTAAACGAAAGTTTGCTCCCAATCCTTTCAGCAAACCAGATAAATCTTGTGACAAGGTAAGGTTGGCAAACAAACTGCGAGAGTGTCCTTTAGAATAAGCAGCTCCCTGCGATTGTGCGACAGGATTCGATGTTCCCGCCCAAGTAGTACTTCCTCCCCAACTGTCATCTTCCGTACGAACCGGAAAAGCTGCAGAAGGAATCGAATAAATCATATCCCATAGGTTAACCGAAGCCCCCGGAATCCGAGATTCGGACAAGGTACCGAGAAGATTCAACTTCAATTTGGTAGTGGCGGTTAAATCAATATCCAGATTTGTACGCAAATTAGCACGTGAATACATATTCTGTGTAGAATATCCGTCATTTGCATTCGGGGTTTTGATAAACCCTTTGTCTGTTAATAAATTCGCCATAGTATAGTAGCGGAACTTTGCTCCTCCCCCACGGAATTCGATCGTATATTTATTAGAAACTCCTCTGTCTTTAAAGGTTTCATCAATCCAGTTCACATTAGGATAGAGATAAGGGTACATACGGGAAGCCCCTCCACTACCTACTCCATTACGGAAAGCATCGACTTCTTCCGGAGTATACCGAGCTCCCAAACCTTCATATCCACGCGCTTCATTCACTGCAGAAGCATACGTAGCTGCATCTACAAATTCCGGACGTCGAGACTGAGTGTTAATGATATGATCATACGTAAAAGTTATCTCTTTTGTTTTGTACTTACCACGCTTTGTAGTAATCAAGATCGCACCGTTCACCCCTTTGTATCCGTACAATGCCACAGCCGCGGCATCTTTCAGGATGGAAACGGATTCTACTTCTTCTGGGCTCACCAAGCTCATGTCTCGTTCCAAACCGTCAACCAGCACAAGCGGTGTACTACTTGACAAGCTCTGCAAACCACGTACATAAAAGGTAGGATCTGCCATTAACCCGGTACTGGCCGCATTCTGCAAAGTAGTAAGGCCCAATCCATATCCATATAAAGAATTGGATATATTCCGGGAAGACCGCTTATTAAACTCTTCGTTATAGGTGGTAGAAACAGCTGCTGTTGATTCATGACGACTGAATGTCCGGTTAGCTCCCACATCAATAGTCTGAGCTGCATATCCCATCACAATAGTCATCGGACCATCAGTCTTTGCCACAACTGTGGTAGAGCCTTTGTCGACAGAAACGACACTCAAACGTTGTCCTTTCTCGACCGCAATCTCGAATTTACCATCTTTATCAGTTTCAACCCGGGTCTCCACTGCGCCACCTTCCACATTAACGGACGCTCCATAGACTGGGTTTCCCGATTTATCAACAACAATACCTATAATGTTGTTGTCTGTATTCTGTGCTCTGACCGGAATGCTCAAACAAACCAGTAAAGCCAGTATCAGAATCTTATTTTTTCTCATATAAATCAATATTCAATATTGTTTTAATCTATTTCGCTGTCTCACATTACCAACCCGGATTCTGAATCAATCCATATCCTTTGTTAATTTCCGTTTGCGGGAATGGAGAAAGATACCATTTGGGATCAAATCCGTATGTCCACCACCGACGGACCGGCTTGGATAACTCAAACCTTTCATATTCAAAACGAGTAGGCTGCAATGCCCCCTTGTTCTTATCTCCTTCATTCCATTTAGCATTTCCCGTTATACGATTACCGGTATCATCCAAACGATAGGCGAGCAACCCGTGCAGGCGCTTCTCGAAACGATCGGCACGCTTGTAACGGACAAGATCAAAGTAACGGCTATCTTCAAGCCCCAATTCCCGAACACGCTCGCACAGCAATTCTTCCAATAAGGCTGCTTTGTCAGAAAGTAAATTCTTATCTGTAACACACTCCGCCAAATCTTTCTTCAATCCTACGCGGGCACGTACTATATTCATTTGGTCAATAGCACCCCGGTGATCATTCTTGGCTTGAAGCAAGGCCTCTGCATAAGTTAAATAAATGTCAGATAAACGAAGATATACCCAATGCGTATACTGACGTTGGTACTCTGTTCCCAAATAATATTTCATATTTTTATAACCAGTCGCATAGTTACCTGATTCAAGTGCAGCATTTTGTCCTTCATCGTATCCTCCGACCCACAATTCATAAGGTAAACCGGACATTGTTCCTGCACTCCAGTCTAACATCTTCGGCAATCCGTTTACCATGCAATGCTCATACAGACGAGGATCACGGGTTAATACGATTTCCGACAATAGTTGTTCTCCATTTTTGAATGTTCCGGTCAGGAACATTGCATCCAACTTACCTTCTGTTTCCGTCTTTTTCCAGTCAAACGGAGTACCGTCGGCCCATGGGAACATCTCCACATATTCCTGTGTAGGCGGATATTCGGTACGACAAAGTGACGGAACAGCCCAGGAATGCCACATATAAGAACTTGAGTTGAAAGCGTCCGACATATTCGTGCGGACAGAATGCAAGACCTCCTTGCTGTTCTGACGAATATATCCCATACGATATGCCTGCCGATACTGTTCCGGTGTTTCTTCCGAAGCCTTATTCAGGCTATATCCGCCTTGACTCTCCAGCTCTTTAAAGAATGCTTCACAAGCCTTCAAACAGTTATCCCAAAGTTCCGCATGGTAGCCGCCGTACCATACCAGATGCTGCTGTTCAGCCTCTGAGTTTCCTCCTGCATATCCGTTGACATCGTTAAACAACGGAGAAGCGGCAAATTGCCAGATTTTGCATTTCAATGCCATCGCACCGGCCTTTGTCCAGTGTCCGGCCTTGCTGGCAAGATCGGCATCAGCATAAGCCCACACCAATCCACCGGAATTGATAGCATCATCCAACATCTTTATCATGTAGTTAACAGTCTCCTCTACCGTAGCACGGGGGATTTCATAACCTGACTCCGTACCGGTGAATGAAGCATATAACAATGGAAGACCTCCATAATGACGGAACATATCAAAATAGCGTGCCGCAATCAGGCATTTAGCTTCTGCCACCAACTGAGTTTTTTCAGTGCTATCCATGCCCGGCACTCTATCTATATTTTCCATTAACAACCAGCACCAGCGCACTACTTCCCATACCATTTCCCGTGTATATGGGAAAATATTACCACGCGTGCCATAGTTGGCATTGAGAGAACCCAAATAATACTGCTGATATACAGTTGCGTCACTAAAATAAAGTGACCAGCAGTCTGTTAGCGCATCCTTCTTTCCTAAATAAGGACTGGAAGAATCAGGAATATTACCGTTACTGTCCGTATTATAAGGTAATCCGTAATACTGTCTACTGTAACAGGTATTCAAAAATTGGCGCGTATATTCCGCACTATTGAACACTGTGTCAATAGTAGCATTTCCGCCCGGTGCCTTATCCAAAAAAGAGTTTCCGAATTTAATTTCGTCCACACATGAAGTGGAAACCAAACAAACCGCCGCTCCCAACATCGCACCGATGAACCATTTATTTTGTAATTTCATTGTATCTTTCCTTTATCTATTTTAGAATCCTAATTTCAAGCTCAACGTATAAGTCTTGGACAATGGATAAGAAGGTGCATTAGTAGCTCTTGCCTCCGGATCACCCCACAAATAAGGTGTAATCGTCCACAAATTATATCCTGCAAAAGCCAACTGACATGTATTCAGTCCAAGTTTCTTCATTAATGGGAAGTGAAAATTGTATGCCACCTGAAGAGTTTTCAAACGCAAGTATTTGGCATCTTTCTCATATAAAGTGGAGGTAGCATAATTATTCTTTGCATTATCAATGGTAGCTCTCGGATACTCCGAAGATTGTGACGGATTTTCCGGTGTCCATGTATGATCCAGATGGTATGCCAACAATCCTCCCTGCTCGCTATTGGAAGATGAATAGAACGGCTGACGAAATACATCCGAAATCATACGGCTTACATTCCAGGCCCCTGTCCATTGAGTACTTATTTCCAGATTCTTCCAACTGAATCCTAAATTAATACCTAGCATATATTCAGGATCGTCTGTAAAGCCATAGTCATAACTTGCATCATTTGCATCAATCTTACGGTCACCATTCAAGTCAACATATACTGCATCTCCATTTTGAAGAATACTCTCGTGAGTGGGGAACGGACGATTAAATGTCTGCTCATATAGCGCAGGTGTATCCTCATCATAGAAGCGCCAGAAAACATATTGACTACGCGAACCGATACGGTGTCCCTTCTGATATTGATATAAATTATTCTGCGGTGCTTCCTTCTTTTCAAGAATCTCATTCTGATTATAAGAAAGGTTAATACCCGCCCAATAACGGAAATTATCGCCAATCTTATCGTTCCATTTTAAAGAAAGTTCCCAGCCCCAACTGTCTACACTTCCTAAATTTGAATAGGGAGTAATGAACCCTAACATTCCCGGAGCTGTACCGTCACGCAAAAGGATGTCATTACGACGTTCTTTATAATATTCAAAGGTTGTTTTCAGACGGTCATCAAGGAAGTTAATATCAACACCATAGTTCCGTTTCAGAGCTTTTTCCCATGTCACAGCAGGGTTATTCTTAGCTACCTCACGCGCACCCAGACTAACAGTACCATTATCTGTTCCGAATCCATATCCCCAGGCGTTAGTTGCTCCTCCACTTGCCGTTACACGATTTGCCAAGTCACCTAAACCGACATTATATGGATCAGCCATATACATAAACCGCGATCCTCCAATATTATCGTTACCTACCAAACCGACACTGGCACGTAATTTCAAGAAGCTAACCACCGACTTCAAAGGACGGAAAAACTTCTCTTCACTCATCACCCAACCTATAGAACCAGCCGGGAAATAAGAAAAGCGCAAATCGGACGCAAAGTTTTCCGAACCGTTATAACCCACATTAAACTCTGCCATATAGCGGCTCTTCCAATCATAAGTGACACGTCCGACTAATCCGACATATCCATGAGGAATGTCCGAATATAATTTCGGATAATACTCTTTCTGTTGATTATACAAAACTAAGGCTGTCACCGTATGATCACCAAAAGTACGATTATAATTAAAGCTGGCTTCCATATACCAATTACGTGCTTTGCCTGTAGTATACGAATACTTCACATCTGTATTCTCTCCAAACTTACGATAAGCAATACTACCGTCATCCATCAATACAGGAGTGTATGTAGCAATAGACCCACCAGAACCGACTTTATTAACTGTAAACGAGCTGTTATAAGATCCCTTCACTTTAAAAGAAAGTCCTTTAGTCAAGAAGTCCATTTTTTGATCCAGAATCACATCCACATTCAGCGAATTGTTGCTGGTCTGGCTGAACCCATTTCCATAATATCCCATACCTGTACCTCCTGTAAATGGTAATTTCAGTCCGTCTGAATAAGTCTCATCGCTCGAATTTACCAATTTTCCATCTATGATTCCCGGACTGGAGAAAGGAGTAGCATAATACATATTTTTAATCAATCCGGAAGATCCCTGACTCGTACGCGGTTGATCTGAATTATTCACATTACCACTAATATTGAATGACAAAGTAGTCGTTTTAGTGACATCCATATCCAAGTTTGTACGATAGTTAAACCGACGGTACTGATAGCTTAAATTATAAGGAAGATCAAACTCACTAAAAAGTCCTCCTTGCGTATAAGCACCTGCAGAGATGAAATAACGTACTTTATCTGTTCCTCCCGAGATGTTCAGATTATGCTGGCTCTGAAGCGTAGAGCTTTTCATAATATAGTCAGCCCATTGTATATTTGGGAAACGAATAGGATCGGAACCATCTGCAAATTTTTGAATCACGCCATCACTAAATAAGGCAGATTTGCCATCACCGGACATCATTTGATTATGAAAACGGGCATAGTCATAGGAACTTGCCTGTTCTACCATTTTTGTAGGCATCAATACAGAAGCAGAAGTAGTAAACGAAATTTTCGCCTTTCCTTCCTTTCCTCGTTTAGTTGTAATCAAAATGACCCCATTTGCTCCACGAATACCAAATACGGCTGTTGCCGAAGCATCTTTCAAGATAGAAATGGATTCAATTTCATTCGGGTCGATATCACTCATACTTTCACGATCCACACCGTCTACCTGAATTAACGGTGAAGAATTTTCCCAAGTAGCTTTACCACGAATAAAAATTTCAGCGGCATCCGCTCCCGGCTCACCGGAATATTGTACGGTAGTCAAACCTGTCATCTGCCCTCCTAATACATTGGAAACCGAACCTACAGATACACGGGTCAATTCTTCTCCCTTCACACTAGCGATAGCTCCTGTCATGGTCACTTTCTTCTGCGTACCATAAGCTACGATTTCCACCTCTTCAAGTGCTGTCACATCCTCTACCAGAATGACTTTCATGTCATTTTTCGCTACTACTTTTTTATCGGTATAACCTATAAAAGATACTTTCAATTTCGCACCGGGACGTACATTTATTCTAAATACACCGTCAATATCGGTAATTGTACCATTAGATGTTCCTTCCGCAAGTACACTTGCTCCAATTATCGGTTCGCCTTGGCTATCTACTACTGTTCCTTTTATAGTACTTTGCTGCTGTACAACTTCGATGGCTGCCGAAGCTGTTTGCAATCCCCATGCAGGTGCAAAAGTTGCTATAGTGAAAAACAGAGCGACAGGTAAGGTTGTCCCCTTTATAAAGTTTTTCTTATTCATATATGTATATGTTCATGATATAAGTATAATTTTAACGGACTTTATATACCGTCATTATTTTAGAATGCAAGCATCATACGGAAATAACCGGCACGCGAATCACGTTCACAAATTATGTGATATCTTCCACCAGCCATACCGTGTGTCCATTGGTTGGCTGGAGAACGCTGTGTGCTACTCCAATAGTGTCCACTGTTAGTTCCTGACTCGACAGAGGTCATCTCATCACCATTTACATTCTTGAGACAACGGTTAATAACACTCAAATTCTTAGCGACTGTATCCCAACACATTATAGAGGGCAAATACCAAGGAGTCACATTTGCCGGAATAGCTTCCGCTTCACGATAAGCCTTGATATACGCATAAGCATGGTCGCAAGTAGAAGGACTACCCATACCTTCGTAACACATAGTAAGTAACTGTGTATTATTGTATCCCATTAGTGCTGGGAAAACCAATGAAGCATCATTCTTGTTAACATCCTTCTCTGTGTTACAACCTACAAACTTGTTTGCCCAATTCTCATCTGAAGTAAACCAGTCTGAATAATAACCGGACTTACTTGAATGGAACATTTTCAAAGCAACATCATTTTGTTCACTATCTTTTACCACAGAATTCTTAATAGATAGCACTATACCGTGCGTACATGCAGGGAAATCGCGACGCAAAGCATCAACTTCTGCTGAATAGAGTTCAGTATGTGTTACACTGGGTTGTGAATTTCCTACATAACATACAATACCAATCACATTCTCCGGCACCGTTTCCGCATCTACTGAAACTATTTTTCCATCTGCACAAAAATAGTCTCCTACCTGCAAAGTATGGTTGATTTTACTTTTATCTTCGATGGTATACATTTTCGCCGTTCCTCCTTCCAGCGTACCTTTAGCTTCATATTCCATCTCACTTACTCCAGAATAAGTACCCTTAATTGAGAATTCCTTCTTCGGATTAACCAAGAAACGGTATGTATCCGTACTTTCCTGATAATAAGGAGTTGCTTGAGTATTGTTCACTGTAAACGAACCGGCTGTTAATGGTAACAAATAATCATCTATACCGCCATTTGTAAAGCTATAGGTCAAATTAGGCATCTTCACTACCGCAAGAGCCATCCGATGTTGCATAGTAAAAGCGATCTGTCCTTTCAAACGATCCCCCTGAACACTACCCGTACTCGTCATCAAATCATATTGTGTATAATTTCCTTCATTTTGTTCACTGCCTATTTTCCAATTGTTGACGTATGTTTCAAAAGGATCCACCTTCGTCGGATCAAAAGTCACATTCGCATTATACGGATAGTATGCATAAAAAGTCATCCGCTGAAATTGTGAACCTTTGTATTCAATAGGATCCCCTCCATCAGTCAATTCCCAATAGCCATCTGTCAGTGTGAATTTCCGATTCTTGATATCCTCTACCACCGTTTCTCCTCTTACCGCAAATATACCGATAGCATCTCCGTTAGAAAATCGGGTAGTATATCCATTCTCTGTAGCACGTGTCTTACCACTTTCGTCCATAAATCCTTCATCAGACACACTAATCTGAAATCCCTGCAAAGAATCCGGTGTTTCTCCGGTGAGTTCTTCATTTTGCGAGCAAGACGCAACTATGGCTGCGCCAGCCAGAAAAAGCATTGATATATAATTATATATTTTCATAAATCTCATGTTTATATTTTTAGCATTTTTATCTATATTAGATTGGTAAACAGATCACTTCACAACAGGCTGTGGAGTTACGGTTTCTTCTGTAATATTCCAACTAGGATTAGTTATCTCTGTTCCAGTTTCAGCTATACTCGGGTCGGATGTTATAGGATCGTGGTTTTCATCCTCCCATCCTATTATTTGCGTTTGTTCTGTAATTGTCAACACATAATTATTGTCCTCGTATTTATTTGTCTTGATGATGTAATTATAAGAAAATCCTGATTTCAATTCTGTCAAGTTAGCAAACTCGGCTTCATAAAGATAACCGTTCATTCTAGCTTGGATAGTTACTTTGCCTTGCACCTTCTGTGGCAGTAAAATAGCTTGTACTGTATAATTATCCTGCTCTCCTATTTTATCCCAATAAATATCATCTTTATCCGTAACAGGGTCTTCACTGACTGTTGTCTCCCCTGTTTTAGGATTAAATGTACCATTATTCTTAAGCCCAATAAGATAACAAGTTATATCTGCCAAGTCCACACCTTCGCCAGCTTGAAACTCCAATCTAATACGACTCATCACATGATTGAATGCTAATGTCACGTTCGGGGTTTGTGATGTAGCCTTCCCTTTGGCAAAAAGAAAATCTATCTTCGCACGTTCTTCTGCTGTAGCTTGATTTTCACTAGCTGTAGTCACTTCTAATGCAGGTTGTTCTTCACCTGATGTACCAGAAAATGGAGCGTATGCCACTACATCATACTCTCCGGAACCTAATACCCAAATTTCTTCTGCATTTCCTCCTTTTGCTGCAAAAAGACCATTGCCCTTGTATTTGTAATGAATATTCACTTGTTCCGTACCACAAGTGATTCCTACCGAGTCTTCTGCCTCCCAGTTTGTTTCCGTAGCTCTTGTAACAAGATTGCTAGCCTCATGATTGTTTATTACTGCACTAAAAGAAACTTTCGCTCCCGTATCACCGGTAAACTGAATATCAGTTTCTTTAATATCGTTGCTACATCCTGCTAAAAGTAGTAAGGCAACAGCAGTTGTGACATAGTTTTTTTTCATACCATGTTTTTTAAAGTTAAACATATTTTTGTTGATTAGTAAAATCGTCGTAAAGTAAAAAAGACAATGGCTGCATTCTTTTCCAACCAGCAATTGAAATAAATGAAGCCTTTTTTTTGTTGTTTTCCATATTCATTAGTTATATCTGTTAAGTTAAACAAAAGTTAGATTCTCTTTTTAAACATAACTTTTCACACTCTACCTGTGAAAAAGTGTTGCAAACATAACGACTTAATCAAGATATAGCAATGCAGAATCGTACAAATGCATGGAAAATACCGTCTTTTGCACGATATTCCATGCTGTGGGAGCGATTTTCGATTAGTTCCTAAGGACTATGAACCTTTTTGTTTCTATTTTATTGTATGGAAAATAGTAATTTATAAACCTAAAAATGATATGGCGAATTTTTCAATTGTAGTTGTTCCAACTAAAAAATTATCAAATGGCAGACATCGAATAAGGATAGCCGTAGCACATCATTCTCAAACCAGATATATATCTACCCAATTTACTTTGGATTCTGCCAGTCAACTAAAAAATGGTCGAGTAGTAAGGCATGAGAATGCAGCGAATATGAATGCTTGTCTTCGGAAACTAATCAATGAGTATGAAGAAATTATTACATCGATCAGCTATTTACCAGCAATTTCATGTACCGAGCTTATACGTATAATTACTTATGAACAAAAGAAAAAAGGTATAACCTTTCAAGCTGTTGCAAAAGAATACATGAATTTCATGAAAGGAGAAGAGCGGGAGAAATCTTATAAACTTTATAAGATAGCTTCCGAAAGATTAGTCAAATATATGAAAGGGGATTTTCCTTTAATTCAATTGACACCTATACATATCCAAGAATTTGCCAAAGTTCTTCACGAGGAGAATCTGGCAGATACAACTATCAGAATATATCTGACTTTGATAAAGGTGATATTAAATTATGCCGGTAAGATGAATTATGTATCTTACTCCATTCATCCTTTTGTCCTCTTTAAGATGCCGGCAAGTAATGTGCGGGAACTTGATTTGTCAATAGATGAACTGAAGAGAATACGTGATGTCCGGCTTTTAAAGCCTTCTTTATCCATGGTGAGAGATATTTTTATGCTTACCTATTATTTAGGCGGTATCAACCTGAGAGATTTATTAGTATATGATTTTAAAAATAAGAACGATATGCGTTATGTGCGTCACAAAACACGTAATAGCAAGAAGGGAGAAAATGAAATTGTATTTACTTTGCAGCCTGAAGCAAAAGTGCTCATAGATAAATATATGTCGAGAAATGGGCATTTGCAGTTTGGTAAATATTCATCTTATAAACAAATATATAGTTTAGTCTTCCGACATATAAATAAGGTAACAGAACTTTCGGGGGTAAAGAAAAAGGTTACTTACTATTCCGCCCGAAAGACATTTGCACAACACGGATATGATTTAGGCATTCAAATTGAAAAAATAGAATACTGTATCGGACACAGTATGAAAAATAACCGTCCTATCTTTAATTATATTAAGATTATGCAAGAACATGCCGATAAGGTGTTCCGTGCCGTACTTGACCAATTGCTATAGTATAGATAGTTTTTCACTGCTATTTTTAGTTCCTTCTTTTGCTAATCGATTCCATTCCGATCGCTATCCTTTTTTCGTTCCACTATAGTTATCCGCAAAGTACACTATAGTTACCCTTGCGGATAACTATAGTCAAACGCAAAGATAACTATAGTGGAACGAAGAAAGATTCGCATACCGGATAACTCATAATAGGTAAAAAAGATATTAATGGTACTAATTGTTCAAATCTTATCCTCAATTGATTGCTAGCTGTATGTAGTCGTTTGATGCGCAGGTAGTTATGTTTAAAAAGAGAATCTAACTTTTGTTTAACTCTATAATAAATACGCTATGTAAATATATTAATATCATACAATATATTATACTACTAAACCTCTATAAAGTACTACGTTACAGGAATATCCATATAAAAAGAAACAAAGAGTCTTCATTAGAGGATAAAAAGATAAATCAACAATAAAGGATCTATAAACCAATATTTATAACTTAATAATTAAAGTATGAAAAGCAACCAAAAAGGTAATCACCTGTATGCCTATAAGGATACTATCCGACGGCTATTTCTTCTCACTTTGTTCTCCTTTTTAATAGTAGAATCTTATGCCCAGAATAAGACAATTTCGGGCACAGTTACAGATTTTACCGGAGAACCGGTTATTGGTGCCAGTGTGTTGGTTAATGGTACTACTAATGGTACAATTACTGATTTAAATGGCAAGTTTTCTCTTTCCAATGTACCAACCAAAGGTACAATCACTATCACTTATATAGGATATAAAAAACAAGAAGTATCCGTAGCAGGAAATACCAACTTTAAAATTACTCTTCAAGAAGATACCGAGACCTTAGACGAAGTAGTAGTTGTAGGCTATGGAGTACAGAAAAAAAGTGACGTAACCGGTGCTATGGCTCGCATAGGTGAAAAAGAACTGAAAGCAATGCCTGTAAGAAATGCACTAGAAGGGATGCAAGGTAAAACAGCCGGTGTAGATATTACATCCAGTCAGCGTCCCGGAGAGGTGGGCAACATTAATATTCGTGGACAACGCTCTATTAATGCGGAACAGGGTCCACTGTATGTGGTAGACGGTATGGTAATTCAAAATGGAGGCATTGAAAATATCAATCCTTCCGACATTGAAGCTATTGACATTTTAAAAGATGCTTCAGCCACAGCTATTTATGGCTCACGTGGTGCCAACGGTGTGATTCTTGTAACTACCAAAAAAGGAAAAGAAGGTAAAGTGACCCTAAACTATTCCGGTACTGTCACTTTTGAAACGCTACACGATGTTACAGAAATGATGTCTGCCGCCGAATGGTTGGATTATGCCCGCTTAGCCAAATACAATGCAGGTTCTTATGCTTCTGCCACTCCAACTTATGAAGCCGATAAAGCTGCATTTGGTAGCGTAACTGCTTCATGGAAAAACATCGAAAAAGCATGGGTAAATGGAGTCTACGATCCATCTTTAGTAGGATCATATGACTGGGCTTCGCACGGTAAACAGACGGGGATCACTCACGAACATACCTTAAGTGCATCCGGAGGGTCTGACAAATTCCAAGGCTATGCCTCATTCGGTTATTTGGATCAGAAAGGTACACAACCAGGGCAAGCATATGAACGTTATACGTTAAAAACCTCATTTGATGTGACTCCTGTCAATTGGTTCAAAATGGGATCTTCAATTAATGCATCTTATTCCACTCAAGACTATGGATATAGTTTCTCCAAGTCTGTAACCGGTTCGGGTGATTTCTATAGCGCATTAAGAAGTATGATTCCGTGGACAGTACCTTATGACGAAAACGGTGAATATGTCCGTTATCCGAGTGGGGATGTAAATATCATCAACCCTATTCGTGAATTAGACTACAACACCAACCAACGCCGCACTTTCCGTGCTTCTGCCAGTTTGTATTCGCAAATTGATTTCGGTAAAATCTGGAAACCACTGGAAGGCTTATCTTATCGTCTTCAGTTTGGTCCTGAATTCCAATTCTACACTTTAGGAGTCGCTAATGCAGCAGATGGTATTAATGGAGATGGTAACAATGGCGCACAATACAAGAACGAACAAAAACGTGCATGGACATTGGATAACCTGATCTATTATAACAAAGCCCTGGGTCAACATAATTTAGGCATGACATTGATGCAATCCGCTTCTGCCTACCATTACGAGATGGGAGATATGAGAGCTACTAATGTAGCCTCATCAGATGAGCTCTGGTATAATATAGGATCTGCCGGTACACTAAACTCTTTTGGCACAGGTCTGACCGAGACTCAAATGGCATCTTATATGATTCGTCTAAACTATGGTTATAAAGATAAGTACTTATTGACAGCATCTATGCGTTGGGACGGCGCCTCTCAATTAGCCGAAGGGCACAAATGGGCAAGTTTCCCTTCTGCTGCTATCGCATGGAGAATGGATCAGGAAGATTTCCTGAAAGACATCAGTTGGCTGAATCAGTTGAAACTTCGTATAGGTATGGGTGTTACAGGTAATGCGGCAATCAAAGCATATGCAACTAAAGGCGCTATCACAGGCTTATACTATAACTGGGGACAGAATGAGTCATCCTTGGGCTATGTACCTTCAGATCCTTCACAGAAGGAACCCGCCAAAATGGCTAATCCAACTCTAGGCTGGGAAAGAACTACACAATACAATGTCGGTGTTGACTATGGTTTCTTTAATAACCGACTTACTGGTAGTATCGATGCATACAAAACGAAAACTGATGATTTGTTACTAGAAATGTCAATTCCTTCACTAACGGGTTATGTTTCTACTTATGCCAATGTAGGTAAAACATCCGGATATGGTATTGACCTACAAGTAAATGCAATACCTATACAAACAAAAGATTTTTCGTGGAGCACTACTTTAACATGGTCAATGGATAGAAACAGAATCGACGAATTGTCTAATGGTAGAACAGAAGATGTGAACAATAAATGGTTTGTCGGTGAGGAAATCGGTGTTTATTACGACTGGGTATATGATGGCATCTGGAAAACAGAAGAAGCCGAAGAAGCTGCCAAATACGGACGTAAACCGGGACAAATCAAAGTGAAAGATTTAAATAATGATGATACAATAGATGCCAATGACGATAAAAAAATTGTAGGTCACACACGTCCACGCTGGACAGGTGGATGGAGTAACACTTTCAGCTATAAGAATTTTGAGCTATCCTTCTTTATTTTATCACGTTGGGGATTTACTGTTCCACAGGGAGCTGTTACTCTTGACGGTCGCTATATGCAGCGTAAAATAGACTATTGGGTAGCCGGTACAAATGAGAATGCAAAATACTATTCACCCGGTTCCAACGGTGAAGGAGCCGATGCCTTTAACAGCGCAATGAACTATCAGGATGGCTCATACATCAAAGTTCGTAATATCTCATTGGGTTATAACTTTACCCCACAACAATTAAAGAACTTGGGTATCAATAATTTGAAGCTATATGTTCAAGCCATGAACCCATTCAATATCTATAAAGCATGTGACTTTTTGGATACAGACTTGGTAAATTATGACAATAATACCAAAACATTTGGTTCACCTACCACTTTGAAGAGTTTTGTAATAGGTGTCAACATCGGATTCTAATAAACAAATTAAAGTAAAGACATTATGAAATTAAATAGAATATTATTTGCTGCTTTAATAGCCAGCATAACAGGAAGCTCGATCACTTCGTGCAGTGAATCTTTCCTTGATGAGAATTTAACAACTCAATATAGTACCGACCGCTTTAAGACACAAGAAGGTCTTGATGAATTAGTGACTGGAGCCTATCAGAAACTGAAATTCAAATTCAACTATATATGGGGGATTCAGTGCTACAACATGGGAGTAGATGAATTTACTGATGCTAATAATGTTATTCCAGCATGGAATCACTATAGTCAAGATTTAAATTCATCTGAAAATGCCGCTAACCAACCTATCTGGGACAATTACTACGGACTGGTTGAACCCGCAAACATATTGATCCAAAACATACCTCAATATTATAACCAAAGTTCACCTACATACAACACACGCTTGGGAGAAGCACACTTTCTAAGAGCCTATGCTTATTTCGAATTAGTGAAGCAATTTGGTGGTGTGCCGTTGAAATTAGTTCCGTCTACAAGCGCGGAAACATATTTTACACGGAATTCTGCTGAAGAAATATACACACAGGTTATATCTGATTTTGGAGAAGCCTACAGACTACTTCCGGATAAAGGTGAATCAATCGGACGAATTAACAAATATGCTGCTGCCCATTTCCTTGCAAAAGCACATTTATTCCGTGCCTCCGAATTGTACAGCGATTGGAATAGTAATTATATAGCATCCGACCTCGATGCTGTTATTCAATATGGTTCGGAAGTTGTAGACGCACATCCGTTGTGTAATGATTATGTAGAACTTTGGGACTATGAACAGCCGAACGGAGCCAATGAAAAAGTAAGTGAAGTGATTCTAGCAGCTCAATTCTCTAATGATGAATCAACATGGGGACGTTATGGAAACCAGATGCATCTTTATTATCCGGCCGTATACCAAGGTAATAATATAGGTGGATGTAAACGTGACATCTCCGGAGGACGTGAATTCTCATACGTAAGTGCTACAGAGTATACCATGCAGGTATTTGACCGTGTCAATGACTCTCGTTTCTGGAAATCATTCATCACCTGTTATGGAGCCAACGAAACCAAAAGTGCTCCCACCTGGACAGCAGAAGATATGCCATACGCTCCGGCAGGTGTAAAAGAAGGTGACAAACGTTTCAGTGGAGGTGAACTCGGTATGAAATACATCGTGAATGACCCGGGAGACAATCGCTATGAGAAATATCCCAACGCTCCGGCATATACTGTTTTGAAAGATGGAAAAATGTGTAACACGTATACATATGTACGCTATTTCAAAGGACAGGAACACAGCTGGAATATAAATGAGAAAACAGGTAATTATTACGATATCATACCTCACAAGCGTTCAGTAGCTTTATCTAAATTCCGTGATGGTTATCGTGTTTCCATCGCATCTCAATTCGGTACTCGCGATGCTATCATCGCCCGTTCGGCAGATGATGTACTAATGGTTGCCGAAGCATATATTCGTAAAGGTGAAGCCAATTATGACAAAGCTGTCGAATGGATGAACAAACTACGTGAACGTGCCGGTTATAAAACTGGTGAAGACCGTAGTAAGAACGTAGATGGTGGACAAGCTTATAAGAATAATCCTTATTGTTCCGGGAAAGGAGGCGGTCACTCCTCCGAAGGTGCTATTTACTGGGAAGAAAACACCTATTATGAGTCAAACAATATCGAACAGGAGACTACTGCTTCTACCAAAACTACGATGAAATTAAATAGTGTGGCAGACGTTTATAACTCTACAGTCGACACTCCTATCTACAACGAACTGGGATGTACATCCAATGCTGACAAAATGATGTGCTTCCTATTAAATGAACGTACCCGTGAGCTTTGTGGCGAATTGCAACGCTGGGAAGATCTGGCACGTACCAAGACGTTAGACGCCCGCTGGCATAAATTCAACGACGGTGCCAGCAGAGGTCTTGGCGAATTCAAATCGGAGAAACATTACTATCGTCCGATCCCCCAAGCCTTCTTGGACGGTATCACCAATTCAAATGGTTCTGCACTAAGCAATGAAGAGTAAGCGTCTCCGCGATTCTATATAGTGTATTAAAATAAAAAGGCTAATGATCCC
>ERZ1034946.42-NODE-42-length-123978-cov-36.278568_pt1 | contig 123978 bp, 121 predicted proteins | sample MGYA00520591_ERZ1034946 | MGnify/ENA primary metagenome ERZ1034946 (study PRJEB33766, sample SAMN09781753) | gut metagenome | biome: gut microbiome | host: Homo sapiens | place: Madagascar | study: EMG produced TPA metagenomics assembly of the PRJNA485056 data...
TTTTCTGGCATTGCAGCGATTTTATTTTTTGAAACTGTCAAAAACAGGAATATACCACAAAATATTCGTTTATCAAAGACTAAATTGTTTAAAAAGAGAGCAGCCTTACCGGTCTGCTCCCCCGATCAGCACATTCTTCCACAGAATGCAGATCTATATGATTTAAAACACTACCTTGATTGTCGTTCCTACGCCCTCTTCACTTTCCAGAGAAATCTGCGCCTCATGCTGCGCTACGATATGCTTTACGATGGCAAGCCCCAGTCCTGTGCCGCCGGTCGATTTTGAACGGCTCTTGTCCACGCGGTAAAAACGTTCAAAGACTCTCTTCTGCGCTTCTTTTGGGATACCGATCCCTGTGTCTTTCACGGTCAGCATCGGGTGTCCATTCTCCGTGCCCGTCATGATCGTCACTTTCCCACCCTTTTTATTGTAACGCACCGCATTGCTGCACAGATTGTAGATCAGTTCGTCGATCAGGTTTCTGTTTCCCCTGATCTCAGCGGAATCTCCCTGTACTTCCACCGTCACCTCGTTCTTTTCCGCCGGGATCTCCATCATTGCCTGACAGTTTAACGCCATCTCATGGAGGTCTAACGTCTCAAACTCGATCTTTGTGTCGTCGCTGTCTAACTCGGAAAGCTTGATGATATCATTGATCAGATATTGCAGACGCTCCGCACTCTTATGGATTTCCGTGGCAAAATGAATGGTATCCTCCCCGCTTGTCATTCCACTTGCAATCAGTTCTGCATAACCGGAAATCGCGGTGAGTGGCGTCTTTAATTCGTGGGAAACATTTGCGGTAAATTCCTGACGCATCTGGGAATGTTTTAAGATGTCCACATGCTGCTGCTTGATGGTCGCAACAAATGGCTTCATCTCATCGTAAACATCATTTTCTTCCAGCAGCACAATATTGTCCGCCATCTTTTCAATCGGTGCCACAAGACGTTTGGTAAGCCGGTGTGCAAGAACTGTACATAATACAAATACGCAGAATCCCACAGACAACGTGAGATATACCATCTTGATGATCAGACTGTAGATGCTGTTACTGTCTTTTCCAATACGCAGAACTTTTCCGTCATCTGTTCTCATTGCATAATAAAAAGTATGTTTTGTGGACGTAGTCGATTTCCGCATTGCACGCCCCTCTCCGGCTGCCAATGCAGAAACGATCTCCGGACGTTCCCTGTGATTTTCCATCTTCGACTCGTCTTCCATGCTGTCATAAATGACGGTTCCATCCTCATTGATCAGCGTGATACGCAGCCCATCTTTATTCAGATTATAGTTGATTTCATCCGGCAGATCCTCCGGTTTCATCATGGAGATCACATGGGCATTTGCCTTTAAATCGTCAAAAATCTGTTTTTTCAATATATCATAGAAAAGTACCATGGCACAGATTGCCATGACTATGATTGCAATTGCTGAGATCAGCATAAATTTACTGTTAATTTTCTTTTTCATTCTATCACCGTCTTACGTCTGTCCTGCTCTTTCTGCTACTCAGAGAATGGAGGTTACTCCACCATGTAACCGACGTTACGCACTGTCTTGATGTGGCTTCCCGCCTCTCCAAGTTTCTGTCTCAATGTCTTGATGTGCATATCGACTGTCCGGCTCTCACCCTCATAGTCAAACCCCCACACCTGGTTCATGATCTTATCCCTTGACAACACGATTCCCTTGTTGATGACAAGGTATTTTAAAAGTTCAAATTCTTTGTAGGTGAGTTCACACAGTTTTCCATCCACGTAAACGGCGTGTTTATCATTATCCACCAGAATATTTTCGTAAGCAATCTGTGATTCTTCCTGCGCATTCGTGGTTCTGCGCAATAATGCCTTAACGCGGGAGATCAGCTCCATGACACCAAACGGCTTGGAAATGTAATCGTCCGCTCCGAGATCCAAACCTTTTACTTTGTCAAGTTCGGATGTCTTTGCAGTCACCATAATGATCGGGACTTTTGCTGTGTTTTTGTCTGTACGGATCTTTGTCAATATATCAAGTCCATCCTCATTCGGAAGCATGATATCTAACAAGATCAGAGCCGGGACTTTGCTCTCTAACCGCTTGAAAAGGTCTGCCCCACACTCAAATTCCTCTACCTGATATCCGCTGTTTTTTAACGCATAGCGCTCAATCTCGCGGATATTTACATCATCTTCTACTATATAGATTGTTGCCATAATCATTTCCTCCCACTGTTCGCTTTGTAAATAAATTATAATACAGCCTGCTTTGTTTTTTCCATAAGTCTTTCCCGGATTCACGAAAAATTCGCAACACAAATATTGTGCTGCGAATTTCTTCCCAGATTTAATCTATCTCATATTTGTTTGCAAAATCATTTTCTAATTTTTCAAACTCTGCACTCTCTTTTTCATCCATCTGCTCTGTAAAACTGTGTTCCTCCAGACCGGTATCATTTAACTGCATCATATATACTGCGATATTGGAGCAGTGATCGGCAACACGCTCGTAGTTCATGGCAAGATCCGAGAGTACCAATCCAAGTCCGATCGTGCATTTTCCCTTGCGCAGACGCTTCATATGATGTTTTTTTACCGTTTTATTCAGACCGTCAATGACTTCCTCTAACGGTTCCACGGAACGCGCAAGTGGAATATCGGTATTGATAAACGCTCCGGTCGTTCTCTCTAAGATATCCCGCACGGCTTTGGAGTAAATATCCATCTCCTCCTCCGCCTTCTTAGAAAACTTTGCGTCCTCTTTCTGCATCTGCTGTACACATTCTACCACATTTACCGCATGATCGGAAATTCTCTCAAAATCCGTCAGACAGTGTAAAAGTGAAGTCACCCGCAGACTGTCCGTATAGGAGAGATCGCCGCTGTTTAATTTCGTCAGATAGGCGCTGATTTTATCATCATACACGTCTACGCGGTTTTCTTTTGCGATCACTTCCGCAAATTTCTGATTCGAAGGTTCTTTGATACATTCCATTGCCTCGATAAAACTATTTTTTGTGATCTCCGCCATCTGGTTTACTAGAGTTTTACACTGCTCGATCGCAAATGCCGGACTGCTCACAAAACGCTCGTCTAAAATGGCAAATACATCTTCTTTGGCAGATTTTTCCTCGTCAGATTCCGGGAGCGTAAGGTAAGCCAGTTTTTCCAGTCCATGGATAAACGGAAATAACACTACAGTTGTAAATACATTAAAAATACTGTGGATCAGTGCGATCCCTGCAACTCCTACCGTCTCCCCGACAAATTCAAAACGAAAGATTGCATTTCCGATATAAAATACTGTAAGGAATAATAAGGTTCCGATAATGTTGAAATATAAATGCACGAATGCGGTTCTCTTTGCGCCCCGGTTTGCACCGATCGCTGAGATCATCGCTGTGACACAGGTTCCGATATTCTGTCCTAAGATAATCGGAATAACCGAACCGTAAGTAAATGCTCCTGTGACAGACAATGCCTGCAGGATACCAACAGAAGCCGAAGAACTCTGAATGACTGCGGTGAGCAGCGCTCCTGCTAACACGCCAAATACCGGATTGTTGAACATCGTCAGAATATCGGTAAACTCCGGCACATCCGCAAGCGGCTTTACAGCGTCGCTCATTGTCTCCATACCAAACATTAAAATTGCAAATCCAAGTAAGATTTCACCGATATCTTTCTTTTTGTCCTTGCCGGACATATACATAATAATACCGATCAGTGCGAGAACCGGTGAAAAAGAGGACGGTTTTAACATGCTGATCAGGAAATTGGAGCTCTCGATCCCGGTCAGGCTCAAAAGCCATGAGGTAATTGTCGTACCAATGTTTGCACCCATGATGATTCCGATCGCCTGCGACAGTTTCATGATGCCTGAATTTACGAAACCGACAACCATGACCGTCGTAGCTGAGGATGACTGGATCACAGCTGTCACGCCGGCTCCGAGCAATACCGCTTTAAACGGATTCGAGGTCAGGCTCTCTAAGATACGCTCCAATTTTCCGCCGGACATTTTTTCAAGACCGCCACCCATAACACTCATTCCATACAGGAACATTGCCAGACCGCCGATCATTGTCAGAATTCCAAAAATATTCATAATCTCTCCCTTACATAGACATATACCAGGTTATTGTTTACATTTCGATTCCATATTATAAACTACATGTAAATCTTATGTCGGTTTTATGTAAAATCTATGTAAAATCGTAATCAGGAGTCTTTTAGCATACCTTTTTTATGTCTGTAAGGGAAAAGTTTTCTTAAAATTTATTCGTCTTCGTGTTTTCCGGTAATAGAATAGATCACCCATTCTGCAATGTTGGTTGCATGATCGCCGATACGCTCAAAATATTTTGCGACCATCAGCATATCCGTTGCCATCTCACCATTTTTTACATTCTCATTGATTTTTTGGATGAGTTCTTTCCGGAAACTGTCAAAAAGATCGTCCACCACATCATCACGGTTGATGACCCAGTGTGCCAGTTCGAGATCTTTGTTGACAAAAGCATCCACACTCTTGATGACCATATCGGTTGTCTCTTTTGCCATCTCTTTGATCACTTCCATATTAATGGCGCTTTTTTCATAAGCGGAATCTGCCATTAAAATGGTCATCTCCGAAATATCCGCTGCATGATCGCCGATACGCTCCATGTCCGTGATCATTTTTAACGCTGCGGAAATTAATCTTAAGTCTTTTGCTACCGGCTGCTGTTGAAGCAGCAGTTTCATGCAGAGAGCTTCGATCGTTTTCTCCTGTTCGTCTACTTCCACGTCAAATTTAATCGCCTGCTCTGCTTTTTCTACGTCCTGCTTTACCAGTGCTGATATCCCCATCTCAATCGCCTGCTCGATCAGGCTTCCCATCTGGATCAATTCATTATTTAATTCTAATAACTGTCTGTCAAATCGATTTCTCATATCATTCTCTCCTTTTTATTTATGTCAACCAAAACGTCCTGTGATATAGTCCTCGGTACGTTTATCCTGTGGAATTGAGAATAATTTTTCTGTCTCGCCAGCCTCGATCACCTCTCCTAATAAGAAGAATACGGTTTTATCCGAAACACGCACAGCCTGCTGCATATTGTGTGTGACCATGACGATGGTGTACTGTTTTTTCAGTTCAATGACAAGATCCTCGATCTTGGATGTGGAAATCGGATCAAGCGCGGAAGTCGGTTCGTCCATTAGGATGACTTCCGGTTCCACTGCCAGTGCCCTTGCGATACATAATCTCTGCTGCTGCCCACCGGACATGCCAAGTGCGCTTTTTTTCAGACGGTCTTTCACTTCGTCCCAGATTGCCGCATCCCGCAGGGATTTTTCCACGATCTCATCTAATTTTGCTTTGGAGCGGATACCGTGAGTTCTCGGTCCATACGCAATATTGTCGTAAATACTCATCGGGAACGGATTTGGCTTCTGGAATACCATGCCGACTCTTTTTCGTAAAAGATTGACATCCATACCTTTGTAGATGTCCTCGCCATCCAACAGAACATTTCCTGTGATCTTACATCCTTCCACCAGATCATTCATTCTGTTCAGACTTTTTAAAAAGGTCGATTTTCCACAGCCGGATGGTCCGATGAAAGCTGTGATCTCGTTGGCATGGATACTCATATTGATATCTTTCAATGCATGAAAATCACCATAATATAAATCAAGGTTTGAAATTTTAAATTTTTCACTCATATTGTTTCCTCTGCTTTATCTGTCTGTTCACAGACGTTTTATTTTATAATAATCTGTATGCAGCTTTTCTTTGTCCGCATGTCTTTTCAGATTTACTTCGTTGCAGCTTCCAGTTTCCTTGCGATCAGGGACGATAATCCGTTGATCAGAAGCACCACGATCAGAAGGACGACTGCGGTTGCGTATGCTTCATTTGTGTGAAGTCCCTCTCTTGACAGTGAGTACATATGAATCGCAAGTGTCCGGCCGGAATCCATGACACCTGCTGCCTCCGCAACGGTTCCTGCCGTATAAATCAGTGCTGCTGTCTCTCCTACGATACGTCCGATTGCAAGGATGATACCGGACAAAATACCCGGAATCGCCGTTGGAAGCACGATTTTAAAAATGGTGCGGAGCTTTCCTGCGCCAAGTCCGAAGCTTCCCTCACGGTACATATCCGGCACACATAAAAGTGCCTCCTCTGTCGTTCGCATGATCACCGGAAGCACCATGATTGCCAGCGTTGCCGCACCAGCTAACATGGAATATCCCCAATGCAACGCTGTCACGAAAAACAACATACCGAACAGGCCATAGATAATGGATGGAATACCGGTCAATGTCTCTGCCGTGATACGCACCAGCTCAACGAGTTTATTTCCTTTTTTTGCATATTCGACAAGATAAATTGCCGCTCCGATTCCAAACGGAACAGAAAAAAGCAGTGCGAGCAATACCATTGTGATCGTATTGATGATCGCCGGCATCATCGACACGTTATCGGAATTGTAAGTCAGTGAAAACAGGCTTGGTCTTAAATACGGAACACCGTGGATCAAAATATAGCCCACCAGATAAACAAGTACTGTCACGGTGATCACTGCCGAGGCTCCCACCAGAAGCAGTAAAATAAAAGAACCCGGATGTTTTTTATAAGATTTCAATCTGTCTTTCCACGACAGTTGATTGATCGGAGTGATATTTTTTTCCATACTGCCTCTACTCCTTTCCTCTACGTTTCAAAATAGAAAACGATATATTAATAATAAGAATAAACACAAACAGAACTACACCTGTAGCAATCAATGCTTCCCTGTGAAGATCCGTGGCATATCCCATCTCGAGTACGATATTCGTTGTGAGTGTACGCACACCTTTGAAAATACTGCCCGGCACTCTCGCCTGATTGCCGACTACCATCATGACTGCCATTGTCTCACCGAGCGCACGTCCTACGCCGAGTACAACTGCTGCAAACACACCTGATTTTGCTGCCGGAACAACAACCGTAAAAACACTTCTCTCATGTGTGGCTCCCAGTGCGAGCGCTCCCTCATAATAGCTCTCCTCCACTGCACGGATGGATGACTCGGACACGCTGATAATTGTAGGTAATATCATGATTCCAAGTAACAAGGCTGCTGTCAAAATACTCTGTCCATTGCCTTTGAAATGCTCCCTGACAAACGGAACCATAACAACCAGTCCGAAGAATCCATAAACAATAGAAGGGATTCCAGCCAGCAGATCAACGATCGGTTTTAATACCTTATGTAATCTGTCCGGACAGAAACGTGCCATGAAGATAGACATCAGAATTCCGATTGGTACTCCGATGATCAAGGCTCCGCCTGTTACATAGATACTTCCCAGGATCATCGGGAAGATGCCATATAAACCGTTGCCGGGTTTCCATTTTGTTCCTCCGAGGAAGTTGGCAAATCCGATCTCTTTCATTGCCGGAACCCCGTTTGCGAACAGGAACACGCAGATCAGTACAACTGCTACAATGGAAATAATGGCGGTAAACAGAAATACATATTTCATTACAATTTCTTTTAATTTATTGATATTCATATATTTATGTTCTCCAAAATCTGAGGAATGTTCCTTATCATAAATGTTTTCTGATCATGAAGATTCTTATTTCCGAAAACGACCGGAGGAATTTCCCATCCGGTCGTTTCGTTATTTCATGCCAGCTTATTTTTATTATTTATTTTGCAAGTTCATCCCAGCTTGTAATATCTCCAACATAGACACCTTTCACCTGATCGGATGTAAGATTTGCTGTTGGGTTGTCAAGATTTACGATGACTGCGATACCATCCATAGCGATTGTTGTTGCGGTAAGTCCCTGCTCTGTCTCAGAATCTTTTAATTCACGGGAAGCCATACCGATATCACTTGTACCTGCTGCTGCGTCGGTCATACCTGTTGTGGAATCACTCTCCTGAATCTCGATCTCTGCACCGGAGTTTACGGCTGTGTAAGCTTCTTTTAATTTTTCCATGACTGGTGTTACGGAAGAAGAACCGCTGACTGTTACTTTACCGGTTGCTCCGTTGGATTCGAATGCTGCTGCATCATCTGAACCGATGTAACCGTTCTCTGTGATGACTGCCTGACCTTCTGCACTCATAATGTAGTTGATGAAATCCTGTGCAATGTCACTTACTTCACCTTTGGTTGCGATGTTGAATGGTCTTGCGATCGTGTATGTACCATTTTTGATATTCTCTACTGTTGCTTCTGCTCCGTCAATGCTGACTGCTTTTACTGTGTCATCCAAAGAACCAAGAGAAACATATCCGATCGCATACTCATCACTTGCTACAGATGTAAGCATTACGGATGTGCTGTTTGTGATGATTGCTTCCTCTGTTGTGTTATCTACTTTATTTCCATCTGCATCTTTTTCTTCGATTCCGAATAATTCGATGAATGCACCTCTTGTACCGGAACCATCCTCTCGGGATAATACATTTACATATTCACTTGCATCAAAGTCTGCTGTAGCTGCCGGTGTTTCCTCTGCAGTTGTGTCTGCTGCATCTGTAGAAGCATCTGCTGTGGTATCTGCGGATGTGTTGGTGTCTGCTGCTGTATTATCAGAACCACATCCTGCGATCATGCTGACTGCTAACATTCCTGTTACGAATAAACTGATTACTTTCTTTTTCATTATGATTTTCCTCCAAATCTCTATGGGATATTACATTTCCCATCTTTGTTTTTTTGTCTCTGTCTCATTGACAATGACTACTTTAAAGGCAGCATGTAAAATCTAAATATCTTCCTTTGTAAAACGTCTGTAAAATGATGGTAAATAAAAAAATTGGCTTTTCACTCACTGATTTCTCTGTATCAGCAAATGAAAAGCCTGCTTTTTATATTTTCTCTTTGTGAAAACTTGCCTTGCGATAAGCATCTGCATAAAAATATTCCTGGGAATTCAGCTGGATGTCTCCCCCATCTCTGTGATAATAATTTCCATCACTCTTTAACACACTCGCTTTTACGTTGTCTCTTAACATGAGATTAAAGCTTTCCAATATTCGTTCTTTGAGTTCCGGATCATACACCGGAGCTGCAACCTCTACACGTTTTGTCGTATTTCTTGTCATAAAATCGGCTGAGGCAATATAAACTTCACTGTCTCCACCTTTTCCAAAAATATAGATTCTGGAATGCTCTAAATATCTTCCCACGATACTGATGACCTGAATATTGTCTGTGTATCCCTCCACTTCTGGAATGAGACAGCAGATTCCACGCACGATCAGATCAATCTGTACCCCTGCCATAGATGCTTCAATCAGTTTATCGATCAGTTTTTTATCTGTCAGAGAATTCATTTTCACTCCGATGTATCCTGCATTGCCATCTTGCACCTTTGTAATCTCTGCATCTATTTTGTCGATCAGCTTATTTTGCAGACAATTTGGTGCAACAAGCAGATGATTCGTATGCTCCACTGTCTGTGCCAGACACAGTTTATGAAAAACTTCCGCTGCTTCCTCGCCAATCGCCTGATCAGCGGTCATCAGGGAAAGATCTGTATACAATTTTGATGTCTTTTCATTATAATTTCCAGTTCCGATTTGTGTGACGTAACGGATTCCCTCCTCTGACATATAAGTGATCTGACAGAGTTTGGAATGTACTTTAATGTGATCCAGTCCATAAATCAGCCTGCATCCGGCATCCTCTAACCGCTGTGACCACTCAATATTATTTTCCTCGTCAAACCGGGCGCGCAGTTCCACCAGAACTACAACTTCCTTGCCGTTTTCGGCTGCATCAATGAGTGCCTCAACAATCTGTGAATTTCTTGCCACACGGTAAAGCGTCATTTTAATAGATACGACACGCGTATCATTTCCGGCTTCTTTTAACAGGCGTATAAATGGTTTCATACTTTCATATGGATAGGAAAGCAGCTTGTCTTTTTCACAGATCTGATCTAAGACAGGCTTATCATCCACAAACTCCGGTGAATTCTGTGGAACCCGTTTCTCATAAAACAATTCTTTTTTCTCACGCAATGCATTCTGGATCTGGAAAAGGAACGATAATTCCAATGGTGTCTCTGTATGGAATACCTGATCTTTAAAAATTCCCAGATCTCTTCTCAAATGTTCAATCACCGTATCATCAAGAACTCTGGAATGTTCCAGTTTGACAGGACAAAGCTTCTTTCTGGTGCTGATCAGTTTTTTCATGCAGTCCCTGTAGTCCAGTTCCTCGTCATCAAACGCCTCATCCACATCAATATCCGCATTGCGGATAATGCGGATCAGGGACTTGCTCTTTACTTCATAATGGTCAAATACTTCCGGTATATAATGAAGGATCAGTTCTTCGACCAGCATGTAATGATTTTTGCCGGAAGGAACCGGGATCAGACGCTTAAAGACTTCATTGCTGCATGGGATAATGCCAAGCTTATCTCCCTTTTTTCCACCTAAAACGACAACCGCATAGATTTCTTTATTTTTCAAAAATGGAAATGGCTGTTTTTTTCCAATTACCTGTGGGGAAAGCAGCGGAAGAATTGATTCCTCAAAGTATTTTTCCAGATAGACTTTATCCTCCGGGAGCATATCGGAAAATGATAAAATTTCTACCCCCTGCTCTTCCAGTTCTTCCATATACTGTTTATAGATATGATCTTTTCTCTGTGAGATAATCCTTGTTTTTTCAAAAATTGCCTGAAGCTGTTCCTCACTTGTCATCCATGTCTTATTTTCTCTCGCCTGGTTATCTGCCAGCATCTGATCGTACAAGGCTCCAACTCTCACCATAAAAAATTCATCCAGATTGCTCTGGAAAATAGAGAAAAATGCCATACGCTCACAGAGCGGCACATGATGGCTTGCCGCCTCGTCCAGAACTCTTTCGTTAAATTTTAACCATGAAAGTTCCCGGTTTGCATAACATTCCTGCTTTTTTTCTTTTTGTGACATATCCCTGCCCTCTGCCCTTCAAATATTTTCCAACTGTTTCTGACTGCCGGCAAAACTGCTGATTGTCCCGGAATCCTGTGTCTCTGTCCTGCGTTGCACCTGAAAGAAAACAAATCCGACCACAAACATAGCTGCGATCACGACTACTCCTGCTTTCGAAGTATCAAAGATCTGTGTGCTGATTCCCATTAACATAGTTCCCATAAAAGATGCACCTTTTCCGAATATATCGAAGATTCCGAAATACTCAGACGATTTTTCCTTCGGGATGATCTTTGCATAGTAGGAACGGGACAGCGCCTGGATCGCACCCTGAAATACGCCTACAAAAGTTGCCATCATCCAGAACTTCCATGCTGCGTCTAACTGCAGGGCATAAACTGCGACTGCAAAATATGCAATGATGCAGACGGAAATTAGTTTTCCTGTCTCAAATTTCTGTGTCAGTTTTCCAAAAAGAATCGCACATGGAAATGCCACAACCTGTGTCAGAAGCAATGCCAACAATAGATTGGCGTCACTGATTCCAACGTCTTTTCCATAGGAAGTTGCCATCTCGATAATCGTGTATACACCGTCAATATAGAAGAAAAATGCGAGCAGAAAGAGCGCAACTTTCTTATTATCTTTCAACTCTGCCACACTTCTTCCAAGTCTTGCAAAAGACTCCTTTACCATGGAACCCTGATTTTCCACATAATATTTCTGCTCGTAATTTTTCAGAAGTGGGATTGTCACAAGTCCCCACCATGCTGCATTTAAGAAAAATGCGGCTGTCATGGCTGCCGGTGTGCTGATGCCGATTTTATCACTGCCCAATACCAGCAATAAACTGATGACGAACGGTACGCAGCTTCCGATATAGCCCCACGCATACCCATGGGACGATACCTCATCCATGCGTTCATCGGTGGTCACATCTACCATCATGGAATCATAAAAAATCAGGCTGCCGGAAAATCCTACTTTTGCGATCACAAAAATAATCAGGAACATCAGCCACGTCTTCGGAATGGATAACGCTGCACATCCAAGAACACCTATCATCATGAAAAATGTAAATAACGGTTTTTTATGGTTTTTGTTGTCTGCGACTGCGCCGAGGATTGGTCCTAAAATTGCAACGATGATCGTAGAGATTGAGATCGCATAGCTGAGATATGCAGTAGAATCCGATGCGGAAACGCCCATATTCTGCGCCATGTTTTTAAAATAAATCGGGATGATCGTGGACACTAACAGCGTAAATGCAGAGTTTCCCACATCATACAGTACCCAGTATTTTTCGAGTTTCGTCAGTTTTTGTTTCATATTCGTTTTCCTCATTTATTCTTTCCTGTGCCGTATACACATGATTTAAAAATAAAAATATTTGTCTATAGTAACTGTCACGCACCGCCTCGCCTGCATTAAAGATTTCATGTTTGGAATCCTTCATTCTTACCAGCTGTGCTGTCTTGGCTTTTTTAGCAAATTTTTCAATGCCACAATTGTCAACCATGTTGTCTTTTTCCGCTTCAAAGATTATGAGTGGAATTTTTATACTGTTAATGTTTTTTCTTTTCTGTAATTTGCGGATCACTTTAAATCCTGCTTTTACCCAGGCGTAGGTTCCACCGTAAGTCTGGTAATTGATATTCCGCAGACGCATATTGTAGATATACATGTATCGTTCTCTGGAAATGCAGCTGCTCGTTTCAAAAGACGGTTTGTCCGAAAAACCGCTCTGTCCGGCAGCATATTTCGTTCCCTTTCCTATCAAACAGAAAAAATCTGCGGTAACCTTTGCAAGGCACTTTGGATATTTTCCAGTGTTCATCCCAAGCATTGGTGCTGACAGGATTGCTGCGTCAAAAGTCAGTGGAAACTCTTCGAGATACCGCACTCCAATGGCTCCACCCATGGAATGACAGAATAAGATTTTTCGTTTTTCAGTGAGTTCTACCACATTTTTCACAAAAAAATGCAGATCCTGCACATATTGCTCATAATCCTCGATATGAACTTTTTCGCCATCCACAACAATCCGGTCAGAATATCCGTGTCCCCTGTGTTCCGGGACGTAAACGGAATATCCGTTTTTCAGGAAATAATAGATGACTTCCTTATATTTCTCTGCAAATTCACAGAATCCGTGGCTGATGACAATAGCAGCTTTTGCCTGCGGAATCCGGTATGTGCGGTAATAAATTGCTGTGCTGTCATAGCTTTCTATGTAACCGTCTTTTTCACAGTTTCTCAGATACGGTTCCACATCACACTTCATGGTCCGCTGATAATTTGCTTTTTCCGGTATCATGATGTTCTCTGCTCTTTTTTCTGTCATATGCTTTTCTCTCATTCTCAATTCTGAAGGATTCTTTGAACCAGTTCTGGCTGCAGCTCTCCAAAACGGTATTCATCCCTGATTTTCTTTGCAATATCCGGGTAATTTGTGATCATTGCATCCACGCCTGCCTCACACAGCATTCTCATATCTTTTTCTTCGTTGATCGTCCACACATGGAGCTGTCTGTTCCGTTCCCGGCACTTATCCAGAAATCCCGGATACAAAACGTTATATCCCGCCGGGTGGAGTGCGTCTGCCTTTACGACATCACATGCGTAGTCCACTGCGTCAATCATTCCATCTTCATAAAGCATCCCCGTCTTAGCCTGCGGGTCTAACTCTTTGATTTTCCGGATCGTATAATGATTAAACGAAGAATAAATGACACGCTCCTTCATTCCAAGACGCTCTGTAAGCTCCAGTACCCGCTCTTCAATCCCCGGATAGAAAACAATTCCTGTTTTGATTTCCACATTAATAGTGAGATTTGTCGGTTTTATCAACCGATAAACCTGCTCAAGTGTTGGGATCTCTTCCTTTGTATATTCCAGATGCGTTTTGTTAAAATTAAATTTTTTCAGTTCTTCATAGGTATAATCTTTTACCCAGCCTTTTCCATTGCTCACACGATCAATCGTCTCATCATGGATAACGACGAGTTCTCCATCTTTTGTCATCTGCACGTCAAGTTCGATTCCATCTGCTCCCATCTCAACTGCTTTCCGGAATGCATCTAATGTATTTTCCGGAGCATAACCGCTGGCTCCGCGGTGTGCCCATACCTTTGTCTTTTCCTGATCCATTTTTTACTCCTCTTTTCTGATCTGCTTTGCTGATATCGTTTCATTTTATGTATGTCTGCCGTTTGGGATTACCGGATACTTTCACATTTTCTGTATCTTCTTACGAAGTTCCAGCATCTTCTTATCCACACCCGCAATGACGTCTGCGTACTGCTTTGTTGCCTTCTCTACCGCTTCTAACTGCCCGGCGTCCTTTTTATAACACATCTGGGAATCTAATTCTGCCCAGTAGTCCATGGCGACTGAACGGATCTGTATCTCAACTCTCACTGCGGTTGTCTTATCCAGATAAGTTACCGGCACTTCCACGATCAGATGAAGGCTTTGATAGCCGCTTTTTTTCGGCTTCCTGATATAATTTTTTTCTTTGACAATGGTAAAGTCTTTCTGTCTGCGCACTGCGTCCGCAATCTGATAAATATCGTCCGCAAAATAACACACCACCCGGACTCCGGCAATATCATTTAACGTATTGACTGCTGTCTCAAAAGTGACCTTGCGATCCTTTCTTTCCAGCTTTTTTGCAATGCTCTCAGTAGTTTTGATCCTGCTGCACAGATTTCTGATCAAAGGTCGTTCATTTTTTCCGGTCAGATCTGCATCGATCATACGAAGTCTTGTCAGCATCACATCGATCGCATACTGATACCGCGCCTGCACCATTGGCGCTTCCAATTTTTCTTTTAGCTTATTTATCTCCATACATAAAAAAATAAGACAGCTATGTAAAATCCATAGCTGTCTTATGTGTGTTTTCTGTAAAATTTATTTTTCGTCCTCTATCATTAATCTCTCTTCACTGCCGCTTTAATCAGATGTGCCGTTCCTTTGATACGGTGTCCGTTCGCCATCTCCGTTAATGCCCTTGCCATCTCCATTGTGACAAAACCACCTGTCATTTTTGCATATCCACGGATTGGCATATTGTAGTTGAACAGAACATTTAAGTTCGGTTTTCCCTGCCACTCGCTGATCTTTAACAAAATGCGGAGCACTCCGTAGAACAGTTTGCCAAAGATACCTTTTCCGTAATAAAGCTGGCATACTGCATCGTTCATCTGGATCTCACCGCTCCAGCTTCCATCCGGGATTTCTCTTCCGTAAAGTTCTCTGTACTCGATGTCATCCACGTTCTCAATCTTACCGCTGAAATATTCCGGTAAAATCTCTTTGCTATAGCCGCCTTCTGCTACAGTTCCTGCAACATCTAAGCTGCCTACTAATACCATAGTATCTGCATCGGTTCCTACCATGATCTGATAGTTACCGGATTCTACTTCCCATGTATCCGTTCTTGTATCATAGAAACGGAAGGTCTTGTCATCAAATGCAATATGCACGGATTTTTCCTCGCCAGGAGCTAATGTCACTCTCGCAAAACCTTTTAACTCACGGACCGGACGGAAAATCGTCTCGGACTGTTTTCCGACATAAAGCTGCGCAATTTCTGTCCCTTCCACATCTCCGGTGTTTTTGATTGTGAAGGTCACGCCGTCTTTGTCAACGGAGAGATTGCTGTATGCAAAAGTTGTATAACTCAATCCATAGCCAAATGGGAAACGGACTTTTTTGCCGACCGTTGTGTAATAACGATATCCCACATAGAGAGCCTCGCGGTATTCGCTGCTGCGCTCCTTGCTTGGATAGTAGTGGAATGCAGGAGTATCTTCGTAGTGAAGTGGATAAGTCTCATTTAATTTTCCGGATGGGCATACCTTACCAGTGAGTACATTCATCATTGCAGATGCGCCTGCCTGACCACCTAAATATCCGTGAACAATACCTTTTACATAGTCAAACCACGGCATCTCAATAGAAGATCCTGCTGAGAGAACAACAACCACGTTTGTATTCACGGCTGTGACCGCATCGATCAGTTCATTCTGTGCCTGCGGCATATGCATATGGGTACGGTCAAGTCCCTCAGACTCGCTGATCTCATCCAATCCTGCAAAAATAAGAACAACGTCTGCATTCTTTGCTGCCTCCACTGCTGATTTTGCAAGTGCTGCATTCGGTTTACGGTTGCGGATATATCCTTGCTCATAAGCGGTCATTACAAGTCCGCTGTCTGCGATCACATCTAAGATAGATTCCGGCCGTCTGGTCGGATTTACAAGGGAAGAACCTGCACCCTGATAACGCGGAGTCTTTGCGAAATCACCGATCACGGCTACTTTTGTTCCCTGTTTTAATGGCAGGATATTATTACTGTTTTTCAGTAAAACAACACTTTCTTCGGCTGCTTTTCTTGCTAATGCATGGTGTCCTTCAACATCAAATTTTTTGCCTTTTCCATCAACTGTTGCCTGATGGGTTGCAAAAACAACCTTTAACAATTCATCCAGACGCTGATCTAATACTTCTTCCGGTAATGTGCCGTCTTTTACCGCACGGACAATATCATGCATGCCTGATTTTCCAGTTCCCGGCATCTCAAGGTGGCTTCCGTTCATAACGCCGAGTGCATGGTCGTTGCTTCCGCCCCAGTCTGATACGACATAGCCGTCAAATCCCCACTCATCGACTAAGATTTCCTGTAACATATGACGATTCTCATTTGCATAGACACCGTTTACTTCATTATAAGAAGACATGATGGATTTGGATTTTCCCTCTTTGACTGCGATTTCAAATCCAGTGGTATAGATTTCCCGGAATGTACGCTCATCGACAACAGAGTCGCTTGCCATACGGCGGAGTTCCTGGCTGTTTGCCGCAAAATGCTTTGGACATGCTGAGATTCCCTTGCTCTGGATACCTTTTACATAAGCGGCCGCCATTTTTCCTGCATGATACGGATCTTCGGAAAAATACTCAAAGTTACGTCCACAGAGCGGGCTTCTCTTAATGTTGAGTCCCGGTCCCAAGATGACATTGACATCCATGGTCACCGCTTCCTCTGCAAGTGCGACACCGATCTCCTCCCCTAATTTTTCATCCCAGCTGTTTGCGATCGTAGCTGCGGTCGGGAAACAGGTTGCCGGAAGGCTGGCATTTAATCCAAGGTGGTCTCCTGCACCAGCCTGACGTCTTAACCCGTGAGGTCCGTCGGACATTGCCATGGATGGGATTCCGTACTTCTCAAAATCTACGGTCTCCCATGTATTTTTACCGGACATCATCAGTGCTTTTTCTTCCAGAGACATCTGTTTTATGATTTCCCCATATTTTAAGCTCATTTTTCGTTCTCCTGTTCTTTTGGTGCTCACGGATTTTATTTGTTGTGTTATTGATACAAAAATGTGTGTTATCTGGATCGCAACAATAAAAAATAAAATCCATGCTGCTATTATTTTTTGTTAGCATAATGGTAGCATGGATTTTATTTATAAAATGAAAAATGGCATAAATGGTTGTTTTTTTTACATAAACTGCATATGGATTTGCTGAAATAAGGGAAGCTGCCTTAACGGCTCGCTCCCCCAATTAGTACATTCTTACCGCAGAATGCAAATCCATATTTTCTGATATGATCTTTCGAAATTCCTTTTTCCAAAAGTATTTCCTCGTATTTCTTTTCTTCAATCTGCAATAATGCTCGCTGAACTGTATCCTGTAATGATTTTTCATCGTCTGTATCCTGCACTTTAAATTCCAGAATGATCGCATCGTCTTCTTTCGGATTTCTCGGTTCTAATACAACATCATATCTGCCAAAGCCACTCTCCCGATTCGATGTAATGACATATCGAACCTGTAACTCTACGATCAGCCCCAGTACAAAACCATGATAAAACCGTTCCGGCTCATCGCCAAACGGACGCTTACCTGTATCAAAATAACTGAATGTGCTGAGAGCTACTCGATTCATATACACATTCATTGCACGTACGTCACCAATCAACAGTGCTTTGACAAAATCGTTGTAATCTGTCTCTGCCTCAGAAAACCACATACGTATCATATTCCAGAACATAAGCTTCACTTCCAGATTCGTCAGTGCGATCTCATATTTCGGCTGCATTCCCGGTAGAACCTTGTCGTATTCTTCATAGGAAAGTACTTTGAGATAGCCACTTGCCAGAAGCAGACTCCACACCGCCTGTTCATTGCCATTGAGCTGATCGTATACAATCTGTTCGTCAAGGGTTGTCCTTATCGTCTCATCTTCCAACAATCGTTCAAACTTTTCTTTAATACTGCGGTTTCCTTCGCGGATCAGTTTTCCGACCAGACTGTTAGAGCTTGTGTTTGCCCAATATATATCAAATTTTCCCTTATCAAGAAAATTCAGGATCGACCACGGATTGTAAATGTCTCTATGTTCTCCAAAAATAAATCCGTCATACCATTCTTTTACTTTCTGTTTTTCCGAACCCAATCCTCGCTCTTCCAGTGCTTCAAATACTTCTTTTTCTGTGAAGCCAAAAGCATCGGCATATTCGTCTGACGTTGTTGTGATTACTTTCAGGTTGTTCAGATCTGAAAATATGGACTCTTTGCTCACACGGGTGATTCCTGTCATGATTGCCCGTTCCAACCATGGATTTGTCTTAAACGCTGCATTTAACAGGCTTCGCATAAATACTGTCAGTTCGTTCCAATAGTCATTTATATAGGCCTCCTGCATCGGCGTATCATACTCATCCAGCAATATCAGTACCTTTTTCCCATAATACTGATACATAAAACTGGAAAGCTTATACAATGCGAGTGTGGCATCCACATATTCTACCTTTTCATTATGAAGCATCCGCTCAAAAAAAGATTTATCAGCACCTTTTAAAATCCCGCTTTCCAAAATATATGCTTGTTCTGTATACAACTGCTGAAGCTGATCACAGACTTTCTGTCTTGTCAACTCGTAAGATGGCTCTTTCAGATTCGCAAACGAAAGACTGATGACCGGATAAGTACCCTGAATCTCCCGATACGCCTTTGTCTCCCAAATTGCCAGACCTTCAAACAAATTTTGCTGACCGGCATATTTAACTGAAAAGAACTGCTCTACCATACTCATGGTCAATGTTTTTCCAAATCTCCTTGGTCGTGTGATCAATGTGACACTGTCGCCTTTTTCCCACCATTCTCTGATAAATGCTGTTTTATCGATATAAAAATAACCTTTTTTCCTGATCACATTAAATTGCTGGATTCCGATTGCAACAGTTCCTGCCATATTATGCTCCTTTTCCATCTCTCATAAAAAACCTTCTTCTTAAATAGTACACCAAGAGCCGGACTTTGCAAAGCCCGGCTCTTGATTTTTTAGTTTCCCTCGTATATAACTTTTATTTGCATTCTTTATCATCTTATAGATAGACACATATTTTTTATAAGTTTTCTTCTAAGAAAGCGGAAAGTTTATTCATTGCCTCTTCTTCGTTTTCGCCATCTGTCTTTAAGGTGATCTCCTGTCCACATTTGACTGCGAGTCCCATCACTGCAAAAATACGTTTTGCATCTGCCTCTTTTCCATCTTTTTCAATGGTTACTTTGCATGGAAATGCGGCTGCTTCCTTTACAAATAACCCTGCCGGTCTTGCGTGGATTCCCTGTTCATCTTTGATTACATACTTAAATTCTTTCATTGTTCTTCTCTCCTCTTAAGCTGCTTTTTTCTTTAATACACCGAGCAGTACGCATCCGACTGCGGAACCGACTGCCAGTGAAACGAGATATAATAATGGATTTCCTACGGTAAGGAATACGAAGATTCCACCATGAGGAGCCATTAAAGTACAGTTAAATGCCATGGATAAAGCACCTGCTACTGCAGAACCAACCACACACGCCGGTAATACATGGAGTGGATCGGATGCTGCAAATGGGATCGCGCCCTCTGTGATGAAGGAAAGTCCCATAATGAAGTTAGTAGGACCTGCTTTTCTCTCATCTTCTGTAAATTTATTTTTGAAAATTAAGGTTGCAAGCGCAAGCGCGATTGGTGGAACCATACCGCCGACCATAACGGCTGCCATGATGTTATAGTTTCCGGCTGCAATGGAAGCTGTACCGAACACATAAGCTGCCTTGTTAACCGGGCCTCCCATATCAACAGACATCATACCGCCGAGTAATGCACCAAGTAATATTGCACTTGCGCCGTTTAATCCGTTCAATCCGTTGTTGATTAATGTATTTAATGCGCCGATTGGCGGTTCCACTACATATGTCATCAAAACACCGATCATAAAGATACCCAATAACGGATAGATCAATACCGGTTTTGTTCCCTCTAAGCTGTCAGGAAGTTTACTGCAGATCTTCTTTAATAATAATACAATATATCCGGCAAGGAATCCGGCTGCCAATGCGCCGAGGAATCCACTTGTTCCGTTTGCTGCAATTGCGCCGCCGACAAAACCAACGGCAAGTCCCGGTCTGTCTGCAATACTCATCGCAATAAATCCGGCAAGGATTGGGAGCATGAAGCCGAATGCCACGCCACCGATAGACTTAAACATCGCTGCCATCGGAGTGATCGTACCGAAGTTTGATCTCTGGTCTAATGGAAGTGAATTCAAATCTACAGAAAAACCATCGATCAGGAATGCAATTGCGATCAGGATACCACCGCCGACAACGAATGGAAGCATATGGGATACACCGTTCATCAGATGTTTGTAGATCTGATGTCCGAGACTGTCTTTTCCCTCTTCTTCGTCATCTGCTGCTTTTCCGCCTGCCTCGTAAATAGATGCATGGCCATTTGCCGCTTTTGTGAGTAGTTCCTCTGCTTTGCTGATTCCGTCTGCCACTTTACACTGGATCACCGGTTTTCCTGCGAAACGATCCATTGGAACCTGTGTGTCTGCTGCAACAATAATGCACTCTGCCTCTGCAATTTCTGCTTTTGTGAGCACATTCTTGGCACCGCCGGAGCCTCTCGTCTCAACTTTGATCCGGTATCCAAGCTCTTTTGCCTTTTTCTCAAGTGCTTCTGCCGCCATATAAGTATGTGCGATACCGGTTGGGCAGCCGGTAACTGCGAGGATCAGTTTTCCATTGGAAGCCGGTGCTTCTGCTTTCTTTTCCTCTTCTTTTTTCTCTTCCTCAGCGTCTTTTTCTGCTTCTGCTGCGTCGATCACGTGCAAAAATTCATCGACCGTTTTGGCATTGCGCAGGTTTGCTGTGAAATCCTCATCCATCAGTAACACTGATAATTTGCTCAGTACGTCGAGATGCACGTTCTCTTTTGTATTCGGGGCAGCGATCAAAAAGATCAGATTTACTTTCTCACCGTCTAAGGAATCAAAGTCAACCCCTTCCGGTACGACCATCGCTGCAAGCCCCGGTCTTGACACCGAATCCGATTTGCAGTGCGGAATCGCAATTCCCTCGCCGATTCCTGTGGTGCTCTCCTCTTCTCGCGCATAGACACCTTTGCGGTAAACCTCTACATCATTGATCTTGCCGCTCTTTGCCATCAGATCGACCATGGCGTCAAGAGTTTCTTTTTTGCCTGTTACTTTCCCATTCAGTTCAATACTTTCTGCTGCGAGTAAATCTCTGATTTTCATTTGAAAAATCCCTCCCTTTCTATTGTTCCCCTGCAAACAATTTCTTATTACTATCGAGTAAAGTGATCACTTCTGCTTTTGTAGCCAGTTCCTCTGAAAATGCAGAGGCACTTCCGGTGCAGACACCCATCTGGAACGCTTTCCTGTAGCTTCCGTCCTCAAGATATCCTGCGATAAATCCTGCCACCATGGAATCTCCTGCTCCTACGGAATTGACAACCTTTCCTTTTGGTGCTTCGGACTGGAAGATGCTTCCATCTTCTGCGACTAAAACAGCTCCGTCACCTGCCATAGATACCAGAACGTTTCTCGCTCCCTTTTCCTGCATTTTCTTTGCATACGTGATGACATCTGCCTTATTCCCGATCTTCACTCCGAAGATTTCGCCAAGCTCATGATTGTTTGGCTTGATCAGAAATGGATGATACTGTAATACATTCACCAGAAGATCTTTCGTTGCGTCTACCACAATTTTCAAGTCCTTGTTCTGTAAATGTTTCATAATATCCATATACATCGAACCCGGCATAACATCCGGAATACTTCCGGCAAGTACAAGGATATCGCCGTCTGACAGCGTATCAAGCTTTTCATAAAGCTTTTTAATATCCATCTCTGCGATTGCCGGTCCCTGTCCGTTGATCTCCGTCTCTTCCCTGGAACGGAGCTTTACATTAATTCTGGAAATTCCCTTTTCCACGCTGATAAAGTCGGTGCGGACTCCTTTTTCCTCTAACAGTTCCTGTATTCTGTTTCCCGTGAATCCGGCCAGAAAGCCAAGCGCTGTATTCTCAAAGCCGAGATTCTTTAAAACCATGGAAACATTGATTCCTTTTCCTCCCGGAAAAATAATCTCATCCGTTGTACGATTTACGATTCCGCAGGTAAAATCATCTACAGAAACGATGTAATCCAACGACGGGTTAAAAGTTACGGTATAGATCATTTTTTCGACTCCTTTCTGCTTACTGCTTTACATCTATGACATTTTTACATTTTTTATAAGCCGGCAGGCTCAGTCCTGTCGTGATGACCGTTGCGCCTTCAAATGGAGCAAACGTCACGCTGGAGATCTGATTGAACTTGCTCTCGTCTGCCAGAACGAAACGTTCCTTGCAGTTTTCCATTGATTTCTTCTTCACCATTGCCTCTTTTAACTCCGGTGTGGAATAGCCTTTCTGAAGGCTGACACCGTTTGTACCCCAGAAGCCTTTGGCAAAATTGTATTTTTCCAGTGCTTCGACTGCCTCTTCTCCTACAATCGCCTCTGTGATCGCTTTAAACTCGCCGCCCAGGAGATACACGGTAAACCCTCTCTCTGCCAGACGCTTCGCATGGCTGATCGCATTTGTCACAAACACCGCCTGATGACTCGTGATGTATTCGATCATCAGCTCTGTTGTCGTTCCTGCATCCAGATAAACAAAATCACCCGGTGCGATCTGTTCTGCGGCATATTTTGCAATTTTATTCTTTGCGTCACGATTCTTTTCTTTCCGGCTGACGACGTTGTCATCCTTAGTACTGTACGCCATCGTTTTAAGGATTGCCCCACCGTGAACCTTCGTCAACTGACCGTTTGCATCCAGTGCATTCAGATCCCTTCGTATCGTAGATTCCGAAGCGTTAAGTTCTGTCATCAACTGCTGTACTGTCACACTCCCCATACTTTCCAGTATGGATAATATCTTCGCAAATCTTTCCTCTGTCAGCATTTATTTTCCCTCCAATTTCCGTCAACATCATTCATGTCCGTTCATCTTTATATCTGAATTATAGATTCACATTCCGTCACAGTCAATCATTTTCAGTCAAAATCATTCACAAAAATGATTATTTAAAATTGTGCAGAAGTTACAAGATCGGCATTTGATAAACTTATTCCGCGCTGATTATGTAACAGAAACATTGCAACATAATTTTCTGTTACAGTCGCATCCCTGCGGAGCGTTTTACTTTATAGGAATATTGCTTCGCAATTTCCTATAAAGTAAAAAACTGCTGCACAGTGAGATCTGATTTACTTGCGTCTCTCTGTACAACAGTTTCTACATTTTTGTTGTGATTTATTTATTTTCTTTTTTAAACCGTGCGATCGCATCTATGATCTTAAAGCTTTCGATCATGACTACTTCCGCATTTCTTGTCTTAAATTTCCGGACCATCTCATCAAATGGAAGCCCTGCAATGTAACACCGCAGTGCCATAATGATCGCGCTGTGCGTCACGATCAGCACATCTCCGTTTTCCCGTTTCATAATATATTCCATAGCATCCAGCGTGCGTTTTACCACATCATTGTAACATTCACCGCCTCCCGGTGTGCGCACATAGCGGCGGTCTTTTCTCCACTCCTGATATTCCGGACTGTTTTCCCGCTCGATCACACGCCAGTTGGACCCCTCCCAGCTTCCGAGGTTCATCTCCACCAGTCCATCCAGCGGAATACAGGTCGCATGCAGCGCTTCTGCAGCGATACGTGCCGTCTCTGCCGCCCGAAGCTGCGGTGAATGATAGACATGTTTTACCGAAATATCTTCTTCCACCAGCTGGCACGCCAGTTCCTTCGCCTGCCGGATTCCATTTTCATTCAGTGGAATATCGGTTTTTCCCTGAATCTTCTTTTTTACATTCCACTCTGTTTCACCATGACGTACAAAATATAGTTTCATCGCTCGTCCTTTTCTATGATAAAAATAAGACCATCTGTATTTCATCCCGGTAGCTTCCGTCTTTCAGTTTAAACGCATGAGGTTCTCTTCCCCACTCGCGAAAACCTAATTTTTCATACAGACGGATTGCTGCCACATTGTCATCAAAAACACCCAGTTTCAGCTGCTCAAGTTCTGTTTTTCTGGCGTTTTCGATCGCATATTCCATCAACTGCCTTCCAAGTCCTATTCCGCAGTATTTTTGTAGGATAAAAATTCCGATTCCCGCCTTATGCCGGAATTTGATGTGATTTCCCTCTTTTAAGACCATGACACAGCCAATCATCTGCTCTTTGTAAAACGCACCAATTAAAAATTCTTCCCTGCGCTCTGCTATGTCTGAAATCATCGCCTCTGCTGCTTCCACTGTGAAATCCGTCTCCTCCGGGTATCTCGCCAGAAAGTAAGTCTCACGGTAAGTGATGTCACGCACCTCTGAAAAAGTTTCTGCGTCCTGCTTCCCCGGACTGCGCAGCGTTATGTTCTGTCCATTTATCACAATCTGTTTCTCTTCTATCTGCATATGCGGCTATCTCCTATGAGGATATTTTAACATATGGGATTCGACTAACAAAGATTTTTTTTTCTTCCTGATAATGGTTCGATCTTCAAAGTGTACCCCAACGGTGTTAAAATTTTTAACAGACTGTCAATCTGGGGTGAATGCACTGCCTTTTCCATTCTTGCGATCACCGGTTGAGTCACATTACATTTTTCTGCCAATTGTGCCTGTGTCAGTCCCTGTTCTTCACGGATTTTTATCATGGTACGGATCAAATCCTTTTCAATCTGAACAATCGCTTCATCTTTGTCATCAATCTTTAATTCCCCACGAACAGTTTCCCATGTTTTTGCCATACTATTTTTCCATCCTTTCTCTGTAATCTTGCAGATTATTGACTGCCTTTTCTAATTCTCTCTTAGGTGTTTTTCTGGTTTTCTTTTTAAAATGATGTAATAAAATAAATGTGTCATTCTCGTAATATGCATATAATATCCGATTTTCCAGTGGTCTGAGTTCCCATATTTCTCCGTATAAATGTTTTGTAATTGGTTCTCCTATTCTCGTCCCTATTTCTTCAAGCATATCAATGTATGCAACTATTTTATTCAAATTTATACGTGCATTTTTATTTCCATTATCTGCTTTCCTTTTTAACTCTATTAAATACCTTTGTAGTTCACATTTCCCATTTTTATCTTCATAAAAAATAATATTGAACAATTCTTCTCCTCCTAATTATATTAATCATAAATTTATTTTTCAATAACAAATTTGTTATTTTTTATTTAAAATCTCCCCTTCTTTAGAATGTGCTTTTACTGAAATAATGCCCTGATTTATGAGCTGTGGAATTAAAAAATATGAATTGTTCTAAGATACCCTCAACGTATGACAATTTATAGTTCATAACGTAACACATTTCTCATTTGATTACAACGAAATCACCCGTTCTAACTATAAACTTTCTGTAAAATTTTCTTCTTTCATGAGTTTCGCAATTGTCTAATCATATTAATTTTTAAAGGAGATTTCCATGGATCGCGTATTTACAATAGAGCAGTTACGTCCGATAAAAAATGGCATGACCATCTCAAGAGATGCAAAAATGGGAACTACAATCGGCATTACATTCTTTTCTCTCGGAAAAGACACTTCCATCAGCCAGGAATGCTATGAACAACATCATCAAAGTAGAATTCGAAACTGCATTCGCCGCTATGCTCTCTGTACCAACCGAAAAGCAGGGCGAATGTATTCGCTTCTTACGCTCATACTATCGCCTGCCTGTAAAATGTCATTGTATAAAATTGGGATATTTTGGATAATAATTGCTACTGCAAGTGTCAGGATCATTGCGATTGTACTTTCATACGCAGTATGTTAGAATACAAAGCTGGATGTTCTATGCATCATCGCGCAATAAAGGATACCTTAATTTTATAAAATATCTGAGGAGAATATTGAAAATGTCTAAGAAGATAAACTACTCTGAATTAATCAAAGAAACGCTTATTTTGACGATTGCTGTTGCAATCATTGCCGCTGCAGTTTTCTTTTTTCTGGTGCCAAGCCATGCATCCGTCAGCAGTATTTCCGGTCTTGGAATCGTTCTTTCAAACTTTATTCCGATGCCGCTGTCTGCGATCACAATGATTTTAAATGTACTGCTCTTAATCATCGGATTTTTCACCTGCGGAAAAGAATTTGGAATCAAAACAGTTTATACGAGTATTATGCTTCCGCTGTTTCTTGGACTTTTTGAATTTATTTTTCCTGAAAATACCTCAATGACCGGCAGCCAGGAGTTAGATGTGCTCTGTTATATTTTAGTCGTGAGCATCGGTCTCAGCATTTTATTCAACCGAAATGCCTCCTCCGGCGGATTAGACATTGTCGCAAAAATCATGAACAAATACCTGCATATGGAACTTGGAAAAGCAATGTCACTTTCCGGAATGTGCGTTGCGCTGTCAGCCGCGCTTGTCTATGATAAAAAGACTGTCGTTCTCAGTATTTTGGGAACTTATTTTAACGGAATCATTCTGGATCATTTTATTTTTAATCATAACATCAAGCGCCGTGTCTGCATTATCACAGAAAAAGAAGAGGAACTCCGCCTGTTTATTTTAAATGATCTCCACAGCGGTGCGACCATTTACGAATCCATCGGTGCCTACAATATGCAGAAGCGGAATGAGATTATTACAATTGTAGATAAATCCGAATATCAGAAATTGATGAATTATATGAGCCATGAAGATCCTCTCGCTTTTATCACGGTGTATAATGTGTCGGATATGCGGTATCAGCCGAAACGGTGATTTCTACCTCAAGAAGAGTAGCAATGAAACACTGCTACTCTCCTAATCCATCTAAATCAATTTTATAGATCGTATTCGTAAGCTCTGTATTCTCCAGAAACATAATCATATAAATTGGCATATAAACTCTTTTTCCCTCAATTTCAATATTCCCTTCCGAAAGAATATAGGCTTCTTCGATCTTGTAATTTTCATTTTTCAGAACATTGTTTAATGCAGAGTGCCTTTTATAGTCCTTACCGGATTTAATTTCCAAAGGTACCACTTTTCCATCCAGTTCAATTACAAAATCAAGCTCTCCCTGCTGTTTACTGTTAAAATAATATTCCTTATGCCCCTTCGCTAATAATTCCTGCGCAACAACATTTTCAAAGAGAGCTCCATTATTGATTGCTTTTTCCTTATTTAAAATAGCAAGTTTAACCTGATTGGAATAACAGCTTGTAAGCAGTCCAACATCTGAAAAAAACAGTTTAAACAGATTTCGGTTTTCACTAATGATCAGAGGCAATTTTGGTTCACTGATATTGTATACAGGAATTGCCACTCCTGCATCTTTTAACCAAAGAAAATCATTTTTTAACCGGTCATAACTCATGCCTTTTTCAATTGCATTTAATTGAAAACGCTTATTTTTCTGATCTAACTGTCCTGGCATTGCATCGTATATTTCCTGCAATTTCAGTTTATAATTTTTTTCATATTTTGAAAAATCTGTTTTATACAATCGTATAATTTTTTCATGCACTTTGGCGACTTTTGCCAGATCATTTGTTTCCAGATAAACAGCAACCGCTTCCGGCATTCCGCCAACAATCAGATATAAATAAAACAGATCCAGCATTTTGGCATGAATAAAATCATCCACCAGATTTCTCTTTTTAAAATGGCCTTCCAACATGAGAATTACATCATTTTTCACCCCTGCTGCCCTGACAAACTCTTTAAAATCTAACGGATACATATCATAGATTTCAAGGTATCCAACCGGAGCTGATCTTAAATCATTTAATTCTACTCCCAGCAATGAACCGCTCATAATATATCGAAATGTACCATCCTCTACCAGAAATTTTATTCTTGTAACGATATCTTTAAATTCTTGGATTTCATCTAAAAAAATAATTGTCTTTCCCTGCTCCAATGGCTCCTTCGCCACTACACTCAAACGCATCAATAACTCTTTCGCATCTTTTGCCCCGGTAAACAAATTGACAAGTTCAGGCTGCTCTATAAAATTTAATTCTATATATGGATATCCGCTTTCTTTCAGACATTGCCTTATTAGATACGTTTTTCCGATCTGTCTTGCTCCCGTCAGCAAAAAGGCGTCATTTCCATGTGTAATCCATTCGTTTACAGCCACCTTAGCTTTCCTTTCAATCATGATTTCCTCCTGCCATTTCATAACTTATAATTTTTCCAACCCACTTTTATACATAATATTCAATTTTTCTAACCTTATTATACCTGTTTTTTCAATTTTTCCAACCTTATTCTACTCATTTTTTTCATTTTTCTAACTTTATAATATCTACTATTTGCAATGTTTATCTAATAAAATAGAAAAGCAGTTTCATGTGCTTCATTTCTACATGTAACTGCTTCTATTGATTCCCTTTTATTGATAAAACGTACTTTTACAATTAATTTCTAATATTCATTATAGTATATTTTCAAACCGAATATACTCCAGAATCATCTCCACCGCATACTCAATTCCAATTATGCCAGTATTGATACAGAGATCGTACTCGTTTCCATCGCCCCATTTGGTAGACGTGCACTGTTCCTGAAATGCAGCACGTTTTTCATCAACTTCCTGAATCATTTTCAGGGCTTCTCTCTCTGATATCTGATCCCGTTTCTGTATTCTCTCACATCTGACCGCTCTGTCTGCATGCAGATAAACGGAAACGCAGTCCTTGTCATCTCTGTAAATATGATTCGCACATCTTCCGATAATAATGCAATTTTCCTGTTCTGTCAGCTCTTTTACAAAATCAATATAGCGGTCTCTCGGATTTGTTGCTCCATAGCTCATCGCAATACTGTAAAGGAAACTGTCGATTGGCCTTTCATTTAAAAAGTTGGCATTTTCGTCGTAGACGTTTCTCTTTTTTGCCTCTTCCACAAATCTTTTCTTGTCAAATATCTCCAGATGAAGCTTCTCTGCCAAAGCCTCTGCCACTTCATGTCCGCCACTTCCACACTGTCTTGCAATTGTTATTTTCATAATGATCGCCCTGCCCTTTCCTTATGTTTTTATACTAAACTAAACTTTGCTTATCAGCTTTCACCAATGCATTGTCATATACAATAGAATGTACGCTCTGCAAACATTCTCTTGTCTTGTATTAAAAATTCCCCAGAAAGTATATAACACTCTCCGGGGAATTTCCAGCATTTCTTTTATTTTGCAATATCAAGACGAACCAGCGCCTTGCGAAGTGCAAACTCTGCACGCTTCACATCGATCGCCTCGGTCTTATTCGCGAGACGTTCTTCGGCACGCTTCATTGCTGCTTCAGCACGACCTTTATCAATCTCATCCGGCCATTCTGCAATCTCTGCAAGAAGGGTTACTTTATCTGGCAGAATCTCTGCAAAACCGGAATGCACTGCTGCGATCACATCATCTTCACCTGTCTTGTGAATCCTCACAACACCCGGTGCTAAAACGGTGGTCAGCGGAATGTGTTTCTTGTATACACCAATCTCACCAACAGCAGTTGTAAATTCGATCATGTCTCCCTCACCTTTATAAAAAATTCGGTCCGGAGTGATGATCTCTACGGTAAAAATCTTATTTTCCTCTGCCATAATAATCCTCCACCTTAAGCGTTCATACGAGCGCGTACTTCATCGATGCTTCCTGCATTTAAGAAGTAACTTTCTGGAACATCATCATGTTTTCCTTCCAGGATTTCCTTAAATCCACGAACTGTTTCTGCGATCGGAACATATTTTCCTTCCAGACCGGTGAACTGTCCTGCTACGAAGAATGGCTGGGATAAGAATCTCTGTACCTTTCTCGCACGGTTAACGACAAGTTTATCATCCTCTGATAACTCGTCCATACCAAGGATTGCAATAATATCCTGAAGTTCTTTGTATTTCTGTAAAATTTCCTGTACACCACGGGCAACTTCAAAGTGCTCCTGACCAATGATACGTGGATCAAGAATACGGGAAGTAGATGCCAGTGGATCTACGGCTGGGTAAATACCTAACTCTGCAATCGAACGTTCCAATACGGTTGTTGCATCCAGATGGGCAAATGTTGTTGCCGGAGCCGGGTCAGTTAAATCGTCGGCTGGCACATAAACTGCCTGTACGGATGTGATGGAACCGTTCTTTGTAGATGTGATTCGCTCCTGGAGCGCACCCATCTCTGTCTGTAAAGTTGGCTGGTAACCTACGGCTGAAGGCATACGTCCTAACAGCGCGGAAACCTCGGAACCTGCCTGTGTGAAACGGAAAATGTTATCAATGAATAAAAGTACGTCTTTTCCACCCTTATCACGGAAGTACTCTGCCATGGTAAGACCGGTAAGAGCCACTCTCATACGTGCTCCTGGTGGCTCGTTCATCTGTCCGAACACCATGGTTGTCTTATCAATAACGCCTGATTCTTTCATTTCATAGTAAAGGTCGTTTCCTTCACGTGTACGCTCTCCTACACCTGTGAATACAGAATATCCACCATGCTCAGTAGCGATATTGTGAATCAGCTCCTGGATCAATACGGTCTTACCTACACCGGCACCACCGAACAATCCGATTTTACCACCTTTCTGGTATGGGCAGAGAAGGTCAACGACTTTGATACCTGTCTCTAACATTTCCTGAGAAGTTGCCTGCTCTTCAAATGCAGGTGCTTTTCTATGAATAGGCCATGTCTCAACACCCGTTGGTGGATCGATCTCGTCAATAGGATTTCCCAAAACATTGAACATACGTCCAAGGGTATTCTCACCTACAGGAACGCTGATTGGAGCACCTGTAGCGATCGCATCCATTCCACGTACGAGTCCGTCTGTAGATCCCATGGCGATACATCTGACAATATCATCACCCAGATGCTGTGAGACTTCTACTACCAGTTCTTTTCCATCTCTGGTAGGAACTTTGATAGCATCGTTGATCTCAGGCAGGTTACCTTCTGTGAACTTGATATCCAGAACGGCACCAATAATCTGGGTAATTTTACCTATATTATTTGCCATGCTATAATTTCTCCTTGTTAGTTTTTATTGTTGAGATGATTGTGTAACTCTATTTATGTCATGAATGTTGTGGAAATGTAACAAAATTTTCGAAGACACGCTTTCGCTATGTGTCACTCGCAGCGGTGCTAGCATGCCAGCCACAGCTAACGCTATGTCTGCCAAGCAAGAACCGGCGGTTCCCCAATGTCTTCTCAATCTTTTGTCACATTACCACAACTTACCTCACGTTTTTGAGAGTTACACAATCATCTATTATCATTCTAGAATCGCAGATTGCGTACAACAAGCACTGTTCTCATTTCACTTGATACTCAATCTGCTTATCTAGGAAATTGCTGACGCGCCTGCTATGATCTCAGTTAATTCCTGAGTGATAGCGCCCTGACGCGCTCTGTTATACTTCAGAGTCAAATCGCTGATCATTTCTTCTGCATTACTTGTTGCAGAATCCATCGCCTGCATTCTCGCTCCATTTTCACTGGCTACAGCTTCTACCAATGCTCCATAGAAAAGACTGGTGACATATTTTGGAATGATCATATCCAGTGCTTCCTCCGTGGTTGGCTCATAATTCATAAGAATATTCGAATCTGTATCCTCTGCTACGTCCCCTGCCTCAATCTCAACCGGAAGCAGTTTGATAAGCTTCGGCTCATGGCTGACGGTATTTTTAAAATGCGTGTATGCAAGATAAATCTCGCCAATCTCGCCGTCTGAGAATGACTTCAGGATCTTTTTGCAAAGAGCTGCCGCATCCTCATAGGAAGGGGATTCGATCATCGCAGAATCCTCCAGTTCAATATGGTAACCACGCCGCTCTAAGGCTTCACGTCCTTTATTACCAATTGCATAGATCAGAAGATCCTCTTTATTCAGATCACTTCCTGTAATCAGCTTTACAATATTGGAGTTGTAGCCTCCGGCAAGTCCACGGTTCGACGTGATCACAACCACTGCCTTTTTCGCAGAATCCCCGGATTTTAAATATGGATGATTAATGTTTCCGGACTTTGCAAGCATGGAGCTGACAGTCTGATACATATAATTAAAATATGGATTCGTCTGTTCTGCTCTTCCCTTTGCTTTCTGTAACTTTACAGTAGAAACAAGTTTCATGGCTTTGGTGATCTGCTGCGTACTCTGTATGCTGCTTTTTCTTCTTTTAATGTCCTTCATTGAGGCCATAAGAAAAACCTCCCTCCGCCTACTTTAAAAAGTCCGCTTTGCATTCTTCGATTGCTTTTACAAGTTTTGCTTCTGTCTCATCACTGATGACTTTTTCAGTACGGATTGCCTCTGGCACTTCCGGATACTTCGTATCAACATACTCAAATAATGCTTTCTCAAAATCAAGGATCTTCTCAACCGGAATGTCGATCAGATACTTCTTGGTAGCTGCATAAATGATCATAACCTGTTTTTCAACCGGCATTGGCTGATACTGAGGCTGTTTTAAAATCTCACGGATTCTTTCACCCTGTGCAAGCTTCTCGGTAGTATCTGCATCCAGCTCGGAACCGAACTGTGCGAATGCTGCCAACTCACGATACTGTGCAAGTTCCACACGGATAGGTGCTGCGATCTTCTTCATCGCTTTGATCTGGGCAGAACCTCCAACTCGGGATACGGAAAGACCTGCGTTGATCGCTGGTCTGAAACCGGAGTTGAACATCTCTGTTTCCAGATAAATCTGACCATCTGTGATGGAAATTACATTTGTAGGAATGTATGCTGATACGTCACCGGCCTGTGTCTCGATAATTGGAAGTGCTGTTAAAGAACCTCCGCCTAATTTATCAGAAAGACGAGCTGCACGCTCTAACAGTCTGGAGTGTAAATAGAATACATCACCTGGATAAGCCTCACGTCCTGGTGGTCTCTTAAGAAGCAAGGAGAGTGTACGGTATGCAGCTGCATGCTTACTCAGATCATCGTAAACAATGAGAACATCCTGTCCTGCTTCCATCCATTCCTCACCGATCGCACATCCTGCGTATGGTGCAATATACTGTAATGGTGCTAATTCACTGGCTGTTGACGCAACAACAGTCGTGTAAGACATTGCACCAAATTCTTCTAATGTCTTAACAAGAGATGCAACGGTAGAAGCTTTCTGACCGATTGCAACGTAAATACATTTTACGTTCTGTCCCTTCTGGTTGATAATTGTATCGATTGCGATCGCTGTCTTACCGGTCTGTCTGTCACCGATGATCAGCTCACGCTGTCCACGTCCGATCGGAACCATGGAATCGATTGCTTTAATACCTGTCTGCAATGGTGTATCTACCGATTTTCTGGAAATAACACCGGATGCGACACGTTCGATCTGGCGGTATCTGTCTGTTTCAATAGGTCCTTTGCCGTCAATTGGCTGTCCTAATGCATTCACGACACGTCCTAACATAGCGTCCCCGACTGGAACTTCAACAACTCGTCCGGTTGTCTTTACAGTATCACCCTCGTTGATATTCTTCTGGTTACCGAGCAATACGGCACCAACATTATCTTCCTCAAGGTTTAATACCATTCCATATACTTCGCCAGGGAACTCTAAAAGTTCGCCCTGCATTGCATTATCAAGACCGTGAATACGTGCGATACCATCTGCCACCTGAATAACGGTACCAACGTCAGCTACTTCTAACTGCGCTGCATAACGTTTGATCTGTTCTTTAATTACGGAACTTATTTCTTCTGGTTTTAAATTCATGAAGCGCATTCACCTGCTTTCAACTGTATTTTGGATAACTCACGTGTCAGATCATATAATTTGGTCCGAACACTGCTGTCAACGACTCTGTCGCCGATACGGATCACCATTCCGCCGATCAATTCGGAATCGACATCATAATGCATTTCAAATTTCACATACTTTGTTGTCTCTAATAACCGTTTTTCCACTGCTGCCTTCTGTGCATCGGATAACTCCATTGCGGAAGTCACATAAGCAGTTCCGATATTCTTGTATTCTTTTACTTCATCAATAAAGTAAGTAAATACACTGTCCACCTGTTCAAAGTGTCCTTTATCCACGATCATGCGGAGAAGTCCAACAAGTTCTTCGGAAACTTTTCCTGTAAAAATGTCTGTGATGATCTTGATTTTTTCTTCTTTTACGATTTTTGGATGACTCATTAATTTGAAGAGTTCTTTGTTTTCTTCAATGGCGGTCTGTGCCGCTTTGACTTCATCCAGGAACTCATCAAGCTGGTTTTTCTCCAAAGCTACCTCAAACAATGCGTCACCGTATGTTTTTGATACTAGCTTTGCCATGTTGATTCACCCATTTCTTTCAATGTCTCTTCTACCAGTGTATCCTGAACTGTAGCATCAATATTGGCAGCTACAACTTTTGCAGCCATCATAGATGCAACTGTGATCATTTCCTGTTTTACCTCATCCATTGCACGTTTCTTGGAAAGCTCTGCTTCCTCGTTCGCTCTCTGGATGATCCGAGCAGCCTCTTCCTTGGCTTCGTCCACAATTTTTGCTTCGTTTTTCAAAGCTTTCTGGCGGGCTTCGCTTAAAATCTGTTCTGCCTCTTTATCTATATTTTTCAGCTTCGCTTCGTACTCTGCTTTTAAAGCAGCGGCATCCTTCTTATCTGCAAGTGCGGTGTCGATATCTGTTGCGATCTTCTCCTGTCTGTCCTTAAGCATCTTACGGACCGGATTAAATAACAGATATGACAGGGCTAAAAACAGGAAGAAAATAGCGATTGCAAGAAGTACGGTATCATGCAGAAGCTGGAAATCCAGATTAAAAAGTCTTGTCATTTCCTCCAAGGTCTGGCCTCCTTTCCGTTTATTTTAGCTTTTCCCAAAACTTCTTATACTAATGGTTTTACGAAAAGTAATAACATAGCGATCAACAGACCATAAAGACCTGTTGTCTCTGCTACAGCCTGACCTAAAAGCATGGTTGACATAATATCGCCTTTTGCACCCGGATTTCTACCAACGGCTGCTGCTGCATGTCCTGCTGCGATACCCTGTCCAATACCAGGTCCGATACCTGCGATAACTGCTAAACCTGCTCCGATTGCTGAGCATGCTAAAATTAAATCCTGTCCTGTAATATTCATATTGAATTCTCCTTTTCTACTCTTGTTCGTAATTCTGGCTGATATAAGTCATTGTCAGCATACAGAATACATAGGTCTGAATTGCTCCTGAGAACAAATCAAAGTACACATGAAGGGCTGCCGGCCAGATAATCGCAATTTTGCTCAATAAGCCGTATACAAGCGCCATCATAACGGTTCCTGATAATACGTTTGCAAACAAACGTAATGACAGGGAAATCGGTACCGCAATCTCACTGATCACATTGATTGGGAACCAAATAGGCAGCCATGGTGGTAATGGCGAACACATGTCTACCCAGATCTGTTTCAACGGCAGATTTTTGAACTGCGTGATATGGATCAGGAAAAATGTAATAAGACCAAGTGCAAGTGTTGTACCATAATCGGCTGTTGGTGGTCTTAAACCAAACAGTCCGGAGATATTACTCATAAAAATGAAAATAAAGATTGTGCTGATATAATTCACAAACTTCGGACCAGCTACTTTACCCATCGTGCCCATAACTACACCATCCAACTTTTCAACGATGAGTTCAATGACATTCTGAAAGCCATCCGGTACTTCTGTCGCATGTTTGATCTTACGGTTTGCAATCACTGCAAAGATCAGGATCACAAGCATAACGATCAGAATGCATACATGGGATGTTGTAATCCACACAGTATGTCCAAACAGCTGATAGGAGAACAGTCCATGGATCATAAAGTCAATATCATCCGCTCCACCAGACATTAGGATTGCGTTACTCACGTTCTCACCTCCTCCTTTCTCGTTTTTAATTGTCGCTGCTTTCGGAAGGTGTCTCCACTCTTCCCTGCAGTTTTAAAACAAATTTATGTGTAAAGGGCTGAAGATAAGCAGATATCTTCAATCCCAGGACACCGATAAAAGCTGTAAATAAATTACCAAGATTAAACTTCATCATGACAAAAAAGACGATCACAACGATCACATACCGCAAAATCGACTTAGCAATGATCTTTGCCTGTGCATGCTCTCCGCCATAAATTTCAACGGCATCCCGAAGTACGATTGCCATGTTGACCGCCATTCCCACAGCCAATGCAATTCCTGTCACCAGTCCCGTTGTGTACCGCAGCTTGTCCGTCACAAACCATACACCTGCAAGTTCCACTACAATCCCATATACTATAATACCTAGAACAAGCTCTGGTAATGCATCGTTTAGTCTCTTTAACATCTTACTTCTTCCTGTCTTTTCTGCCTAATCCATAAATCTTTTTTGCCATCTTGTAAATATTGGTGAAACCCGCCAATGCCCCTATGACAAAAAACGGGATCGTAATCCACAAAATATCATATTTCCTGCCGAGCCATATGCCGAACATCATGCAAAGTACAATGGGAACGATCATATTCAGCCCAAACTGTAAAATCAGTGTCAGTGACTGAAACACTTTTTTCTGATTCTTCATAAGTGATGTTCTCCTCTCTGCTGTCCTTCTATGGTCTGCGGTTAAAGTCTGATCGTAATCTCTCTGTTGGTATGTTCATACTTTTGCATCACGACTCCTGCAGCCCTTAACATGCGCTTGGATGCCACAACAGACGGCGTTCCGTCATACTTGTCGCTGTCGTACACAATTCTCTTAATTCCCGCCTGAATAATTGCTTTTGCACATTCATTGCATGGGAATAATGAAACATAAATCGTCGAGCCTTCCAGACTTCCACCACGATAATTTAAAATTGCATTCAGCTCACTGTGTGTGGTAAACAGGTATTTGTTCTCCAGCGGAGCACCTTCCCGTCCCCATGGGAATTCATCATCCGAACAGCCTGTTGGCAGTCCGTTGTATCCCATCGATAAAATCTTATGATCTGCACTTACAATACACGCCCCTACCTGTGTGTTCGGGTCCTTGGAGCGCATGCCGGTAAGCATTGCCACACCCATAAAATATTCATCCCAGCTGATGTAATCTCTGCGTTTCTCACTCATATCTATTCCTCTCAGAAAAACGGATATTTCTCTGGATTATTTTGTTCCGAAAATTCTGTCTCCGGCATCGCCAAGACCTGGAACAATATATCCATGCTCATTCAGATGATCATCCAGCGCACCGATATAAATATCTACGTCCGGATGTGCTTCCTGCATTTTTTTCACTCCTTCCGGAGCTGCAATGATAACCATAAGGTGGATATTTTTTACGCCTTTGTCTTTTAACATCTGGATTGCTGCTGCGGAGGATCCACCTGTTGCGAGCATTGGGTCAACAACAAATACTTCACGGTTTGCGCAGTCATCTGGTAATTTGCAGTAGTACTCTACAGGCTCTAATGTTTCAGGGTCACGGTACAATCCGATATGTCCTACCTTTGCTGCCGGGATCATTGCAAGCATTCCGTCTACCATTCCCAGACCTGCACGTAAAATAGGTACGACTGCAAGTTTTTTACCCTTTAATTCTTTTACAGTTGCATGGCAGATTGGTGTATCGATCTCAACATCTGTCAGCTTCAGATCTCTGGTTGCCTCATAGCACTCTAACATTGCAACCTCGCTTACAAGTGTACGGAAATCCTTGGAGCCCGTATCCGTTCTTCTCATGATTCCGATTTTGTGTTGGATCAGTGGGTGATCCATTACTACTACTTTTGACATTTTTTATTCTCCTCCGTTTAAAAGTTTTACTAATTTTATGATTGATTTCCTCATGGTCTCATAACACAGTCCATAAGACTGCAGTGATCCGCCATAAGGATCTAAAATCTCTAATTCATCACCGACAAGTTCTGTCAGTACATATACATTTTCTTCTCTGGCACTTGGGTATTTTTCAAAAATCTTCTCTAACTGGCTGTGCTCCATTGTGAGTACAAGTGTGTCATCTGTAAAATCTTCATCCTCAAGCTGCGTGGATGTGAAATTCTCCCAGTTAATTCCATTACTGATCATCACTGCCTCTGCCTTCTGGTTCAACGGCTCCGGGAAAAGTACAACTAAGCCTCTGCACTCTATTGTCACCGGGTGCTTTAATGTGTATTCACTTAAAATCCCTGCTGCCATGGGTGCACGGGATGTGCCGCTCTCTGCCACAAACAGGATTCGGTTATATTGTTTCATATAAATCATGCCTTTCTGATCTCTGCATCGGTCATCAAAACTACACGTGTAATACTTGATGTCCCGCCGCCTTCAAAAGACGGTTCATGATTGCCTGTCCAATCCTTGGTGTTGCAAAACTCTCTGAATAGATTGCATCTACATTCCAGTCATCAAATTCCCTTAAAATCTTATAGAGATGCTGCGCGATCGCATCTTCATCCGCCCGTGCTCCAATGCTCACAACAATATCTGCCTGATACTGATCTTTTGTCTCATCCGTTGCGATCACTCCGACTTTCAGACCATTTTTCTGCTTTTCGGCTACGAGTCCGTTAATCTTTTTCACAACGTTCTCTGCCTCGCCATCTACAAGCACAAGATCTGCTTTCGGTGCATAATGTTTGTATTTCATTCCAGGTGCTTTCGGCTTTGTGAGCGAATCTGAGGCTATAATTCCCGGATCGATCTTCACTTCCTCACCAAGAACCTCTTCTAACATTTCTTTCGTGATATAACCAGGGCGTAAGATCATCGGAGTATCTTCGGTCAGATCAATGATTGTTGACTCAATGCCGATTCCTACCGGTCCTCCGTCTAAGATCATCGGTATCTTGCCATCCAGATCAAGCTTCACATGGGAAGCCTCTGTCGGGCTTGGCTTGCCGGATGTATTTGCACTTGGTGCTGCAAGCAGGCATCCGCTTTCTTCAATTAATTTTAATGCTACCGGGTGTTTTGGCATACGGATTGCTACGGTCTCCATACCACCGGTCGTCTCATATGGTACTTTTTCATTCTTCCAGACGATCATCGTGAGCGGTCCCGGCCAGAATGCGTCTGCCAGTTTTTCTGCCTGAGCAGGAACTTCTTTTGCAATGGAAACAAGTTCCTCAAATTTGCAGATATGCACAATCAGGGGATTGTCTGATGGCCGTCCCTTTGCCGCATATATCTTTTTTGATGCTTCCGGATGCAGCGCATCTGCACCCAGACCATATACGGTCTCTGTTGGAAACGCTACCAGTTCTCCTTTTCGGATAAGTTCTGCCGCTTCTTTCATTTCATTTTCGTCTATCTGAAATGGATCTATTTTTACAACTTTAGTCTGCATGTTATTCCTCCGAATATTCATGCATTATTATCTCACAATTCCAAAAATTAGGCAACATACTTGCTATGTTTTTCTAAATGTGGCATAATAATTTTTATTAGGTAAAGAATATTCATGCAGCAGTTATTTTTAAATAATAACTGCTTCTTTTCCGATATTTTATGTATTGGCAGGAATATCAGCAATCTTTCTTACAGGAGGGAGATCGTTATGAAAATTACAAAATCTGAATTTGGAACTACCAAAAACGGTTCCACTATTAATTTATTTCATTTGGAAAATACAAGCGGCGCTTATGTTGAGATCATTGACTTTGGCTGCCGCCTCACAAAAATTGTTGTTCCGGACCGCAATGGTGATCCGGTAGATGTGTGCCTTGGCTTCTCAACAGCTGATCACTATGCAGACGACGATGCAAGCCTCGGAGCTGTGGTAGGCCGGGTTGCCAACCGTATCAAAGATGGTCATTTCTCACTGAACGGAAAAGAATACCAGCTTGCCATCAACAACGGAACCAACCATCTCCACGGTGGTATCATTGGTTACGGTTCTAAGATCTGGGAATCGAAGATCAAAGATGACAAATTAATTTTTACCATGAATTCAGCAGATGGGGAAGAGGGATATCCTGGAAATCTGACACTGACCGTCACTTATGGATGGTCCGAGGACAATGAACTTTCGATTCTTTACGAAGCTTCCACGGATGCGGATACACTGCTCAATGTGACAAATCATGGTTATTTTAACTTAAACGGTGAGGGACATGGCGATATTATGTCGCACGAATTATTTATTGATGCAGATGAGATTACAGAGCTTGATGACTCCCAGGCTCCAACCGGAAAGTTTATCCCGGTAGATGGCACTCCATTTGATTTCCGCACCATGCACACCATCGGAAAAATGTACAACTCCGATTATGAGCAGTTGAAAAAATTCGGCACTTACGATCATAACTTTGTCATCAACGGAACAGGGCTCCGGGAGGCAGCCGTTCTCCAGTCAAAAGAGACCGGTATCCGCATGACCTGCTTTACAGACCAGCCTGGTCTGCAGCTTTATGTTGCAAACCAGCCAATGAAGATTCCGGGAAAAGAAGGCGTTCCATACGCAGAGCACTCCAGTGTCTGCCTGGAGACACAGCACTATCCTGACGCGATCAATCACGAGAATTTCCCAAGTATCGTGCTTCATCGGGACGAGAATTTCCGTTCCAAAACGCTATATCATTTCTCAACTTTTTAAAATTTTTATTATTGATCACTATTTATCATTAACGTTTTTATTATCGTGTATTTTAATGGCTTGTGCTAATTAAAATACACGATTTTTCATGTTATAGACTTGTAAACCGAGTCCGTTTGTATTAGAATGTGAGTTAAAGTTATCGGCGACGATAACCGCACATCATTTATGATGTGATGCGTATTGCTGATACGCAGAATAATGATTTTTATTTAATTATAAGGAGGGAATATCAATGGCATACGTAATTTCTGATTCATGCGTTAGCTGTGGAACTTGCGAACCAGAATGTCCAGTAGGCGCTATCAGCCAGGGAGACAGCCAGTTCGTTATCGATGCAGGTTCTTGCGTTAGCTGCGGAACTTGTGCAGGAGTTTGTCCTACAGGAGCTATCAGCGAAGAATAATTCGTGATAGACTTTGCAAAAGTACATAAGAAAAACCGTCAGGCTTCTGACGGTTTTTTCTTTGTCCATTTTTTTAATAATGGCGTCTTTTTCTTTTTCAGATTTCCACGGATTGCCTCATCAAGCTGCCGGAAACGTTCTTCTTCTAACTCCTCCCGCTCCCGCATAAGGTAATTCATCTCCTTGAGCACCTGTTCCCCCACATCTTCACTGATGGTCCTGCTCAAATTTTCATTATTTGCTGCAATCGCCTTGCCCACAATATCAGTCATGAGCTCCGTAAATTGTGCCATGCGGTCTGTATTGTCCAATATACTCTGCTTTGCCTCTGCCAAAGCTAAGGTCTCCGGGTTTTTAAAATAAACCTGATGATTTTTTACGCCATCGGGCTTATCTGCCTCATTTCCGGTAAGTTCCGGAAGTCTCTGCTCCATATCACCATTATGTACGATCATTTTTATGGCTTTGAGCTGATAGCCCTTCTCTTTTAATTCTTTGATATATTGAAATTCTTTGATATTTTCCTGTGTATAGTAACGGTGTCCCATTTCGTTTCGCGGAATGTTTAACTCCAATTCATCTTCCCAGTAACGCAATACATGCGATTCCACATTTACCATGCTGGATGCATCTGAAATCATATACCGTACTTTTTCCATATTTTCCTCCCTTTAAGCTTATCCTTATTATAAGCGTCTTAGGACATGCCCTCAAGGAAAATCGGTCGCCTTTTTCAGACAAAAATCGGGGTGTTATACAAATTCCGACAGAAAAACAAAATCTTTTTTCTGGCGGAAACTGCACAACACCCCGACGGTACTGATTAATTTTTCTCCATGTTGGCGAACTTGGTATACTGAGGTAACCATACCAGATTGACGGTTCCGATCGGACCATTTCTCTGTTTTGCAATGATGATCTCGGAAATACCTTTCATCTCCGAATCATGATTGTAATAATCGTCCCTGTAAATAAACATAACCACGTCGGCATCCTGCTCGATTGCTCCGGACTCACGAAGATCTGACAACATCGGTCTGTGATCCGGTCTCTGTTCAACGGCTCGTGACAACTGTGACAATGCGATCACCGGAACAGACAGTTCACGCGCCAATGCTTTTAAAGAACGGGAGATATCTGAAATCTCCTGCTGACGTGAATCGCTTCCCTTGCCGGAACCGGACATTAACTGTAAGTAGTCGATAATGATAAGTTTTAAATCATGCTCTAATTTATATTTGCGGCACTTGCTTCTCATCTCTGCAATGGAGATACCCGGCGTATCATCGATGATCAGCTTGGAATTACCGATTGTTCCTGCTCCCTCGATCAGTTTTTCCCAGTCGCTGTCCGAGAGGTTACCCGTACGCAGAGCCTGTGCATCCACTCTTGATTCCAGAGAGAACAGACGGTTTACCAGCTGTTCTTTCGACATCTCGAGAGAGAAAATTGCGGTACACATATCTTCATGAAATGCCACATACTGTGCGATGTTCAATACAAATGCTGTTTTTCCCATAGATGGACGCGCTGCGATCAGGATCAGGTCGGAAGGCTGTAAACCGGCAGTCCGGTAGTCAAGATCGATAAATCCGGTTGGAATACCTGTTACCGTTCCGGAAGTCTTTGCTGCATTTTCAATTTTCTCCAGCGCATTCATAACAACCTGACGGATTGGAACATAGTCCCCACCGCCACCTCTTGTGGAGAGCAGATCAAATACTTTCTTCTCCGTCATATCCATGACCGTATCAATACTTTCCTTACCGGCATAACACTCATTCTCAATCTCTTCATTCAATCGGATGAGTCTGCGCCGCATGGAATTGTCTTTTACAATTTTTGCATAATACTTAATATTTGCAGAAGTCGGAACCGCATCCAAAAGTTCTTTCACATAGGAAAGACTTGAAATTTCCTCCGGCACCTCTTTTTCTTTTAATTTGTTCTGTAAGGTAATGAGGTCGACTGGAAGCCCTTTGCTGTAGAGTTCTATCATGGCATCAAATAAAATTCCATACTGTTTATGATAAAAATCATCACTCGTCAGCATCTCCATCGCCGTCAATATCGCATCTTTGTCCATGATCATGGAGCCAATGACAGACTGTTCTGCATCCAGACTGTTTGGCATGCTTCTCTTGATCAGAGTCTCCTCCATGAGATCCTCCCTATAATTCTACTACATGAACGGCAAGTTTTCCGGTTACTTTGGTGTGGAGTTTTACCGGAACTTCCACAACGCCAAAGCTTCTGATTGGCTCTGCAAGCTGCATTTTCTTCTTGTCAAGTTCTAATCCAAGCTGCTCTTTTGCAGCTGCTGAGATCTCTTTTGTGGAAACAGAACCAAAGGTTCTTCCGCCTTCACCGGCTTTCATCTTAACAGTTACTTTCTTATCCTTTAAATTCTCAGCCATTGCAAGCGCTGCCTCGTAATTCTCCTGTGCAACTTTATCTGCGTGCTGATTCTGTAATTTCAGATCATTTAAATTTTTGGCATTTGCTTCCACGCCTAATTTTTTCGGAAAAATAGCGTTGCGTGCGTAACCGTCACTGACATTGACAACGTCTCCCTTTTTTCCTAATGCTTTTACATCCTGTAATAATATTACTTTCATTCCTGAATATCTCCTTCTTTTATCATCTCGTCAATGGTGTCCTGGATCATTCGCTTTGCCTCCTGGATCGTACAGTTCGTCAGCTGTGCTCCCGCAACGTTTAAGTGGCCGCCGCCACCCACACGTTCCATAATGAGCTGGACATTGATCTCATCAATGGATCTTGAACTGATATAGATTTTTCCCTGATACTCCGTCAAAACGAAGGATGCCTTAATTCCCACAATATTTAATAATTCATTTGCAGCCTGTGCTCCTACAATTGTAGGGCTTTCGATATTATCCGCCGGGCAGACAGAGATTGCAAATGCTCCCCGGTAGACCTCTGCATGACGGACCGCTTCGGCTCTAGCTTTATAAGCAGCCATATCATTCCGCAGCATTTTTCTGACACGCGTGACTTCCGCTCCGGCTCTTCTGAGATATGCCGCTGCCTCAAAAGTGCGCACGCCTGTTTTTGTCATAAAATTATTGGTATCAATAAGGATGCCTGCATAAATACAGTCTGCCTCACTCGGTTCCAGCTTAATATTTTCCGAAAAATACTGCAATACTTCCGCGATCATCTCGCATGCGCTCGACGCGTATGGTTCGATATAGGAAAGTACCGGATTTTCAATGACTTCACTGTTCTGTCTGTGGTGATCGAATACACAGATCGTGTCGGTACGTTTTAACAGCTCCGGGCATTCTGTGTAGCTCGGACGGTTAGTGTCCACAACCATGACCAGCGTATTCTTATTTGTGATCAGAAGTGCCTCTTCATTCTTAATGAATAAATCTGCCGGGTAACCTTTTTCTTCCGTAAAACATTCTACCAGCGGCCGGAGGGATGTCGTGACTTCATTCAAAACGATCTGCGCCTTCTTGCCAAGCACACGGGCTGCGCAGTACACACCGATCGCTGCGCCTAAAGAATCTACATCGCTGATCGTATGTCCCATAATGACCACATGTTCACGGCTCTCGATGATCTCGCGGAGTGCATGAGCCTTTACTCTGGCTTTTACTCTGGTGTTACGCTCTACCTGTTTTGCCTTGCCTCCGTAATAAGTGACTTCCTCGCCTTCTTTTACAACGACCTGATCGCCGCCACGTCCTAATGCAAGGTCAATTCCCATGCGGGCGTACTCGTAATTCTGTGTATAGCTGACACCTCCGGCACCGACTCCGATACTTAAGGTGATCGCCATCTCATTTCCGACTTTGATGCTCTTGACATCCTCGATCAGCTTAAACTTATCTGCTGAGAGCTGCTCTAAATACTTGTATTTGAATACAACAAAATATTTATCTTTCTCGATCTTACGCACCAGGGCATCGATCTCTGTAAAATATTTATTGACCTTACGGTCTACAAGTGCGATCAAAAGAGAACGTTTTACATCTTCAATACTGTCTAACGCTTCCTCATAATTGTCAATATAGATCAGTCCTGCAACAAGCTTCTGCTCCTCGTTCTCCCTGATATAACGATTCAGTTCTGTCTCGTCAAACAGATATATGGCAGTCAGATACTCATCCGTGTCGTTGATCGCCACGATAGCACTGTCCTTTGTCACGGAATCAAAATAAATGCGCTTCATGGAAATACGGTAATTGCGGTCATCCAGCATTACATTTATTGATTCTACCGCTTCGGACTTCTGCAGGATATCCTTGGTCAGGCTCGGAAACACTGTGGTCACTGACTTATGATAATTTTTGTCCTTGCCTGTGATCTCTGTAAACTTTTCATTCATCCACAGAAATCTCGAATTATAATCCAGCAATGCATACGGAATCTCAAAATCATTCAAAAGCTGTTTCTGTACAGTTCCGTACTGTGTGGCAAAATTCACCAGCTCATTGATCAGAAGTGGTCTGCTCCGCCTGTTTGATATCAGTACAATGATAACGTATAAAACGATAAATCCTGAAAACTCTGCTCCCATCTGTATGTCCTGTGCATACATTGCAATATCCATCAAAATCAATACAATAGTGAGATACAAAGGCCAGTTTAAATATCTGCGAAGCTTTCCTTTTAATTTTATATTCGTTTTCTTCATATTCACACCCTTTAAAAATCTGCAAAATAGTAACGATTTGTATTCCATTATATCATTTTCAGGGTATAATATAAAGCTTATTTTTCTGATTTAATTTCCCGATAAAGGTGGTTCACGTAAGGTCAGATAATTTCCCTTATCCATATCATCAATAAAATTATCTGCGATTATCCTCCTGCCACAGAAATTTTCGTCCATGTCATCCATGAATTCCATATTCGCATTCTGATAACCTACACTGTCCTGATAATGAAACACCCGGAATCCGGTTCCTTCTTCTCCGCCGTGCGCCGGAAAAATAAGATCGTGCCATCCGTCCGACATCGCATCGCTCACATACACCGGTGTGCGGACATACGCAAAACTTTCCAGCACCTGATATCCCTGCGCATTCTGCTCAAGGATCACTGCCGGATCACCGCCGTCACATTCCGTATATTCGCCAACCACCACCGCAAGGATTTCCTCCGTTCCATCTTCGTTCAGATCGACCCTGTCATAATAGTAGCGTGTCTCCGTACAAAATTCTTCCGGTATCTGATAATAAGCAATCAGGAAATCCGCAAGTTCCTGGTTCTTCTCCCTGTCGGCATAAATCGTCTCTGTATCTGCCTCAGAAACAGGGTACTGTGTACGTTCCTGTTCTTTCTCTTCCGTCTCTTCTGTCTGACTTTCCGTTTCCGCTGCCGTATCAGGAACTGTTTCTGCTTTATCTGTCTCCTCTTTTTTACCGCATCCACATAACCATAAAACTGCCAGCAATGGAAGTATGATATATTTTCTCAATTTCTTTTTCATATTGTGTAATCCTTTTGTCAGTCTCTTCCGTTTTCCTTAAACTTATGAAAAAAGCCTATCACATTATAACAAAAAAAGTCTTTAAAAAAACATTAATTTTTCTAAAGACTTTTGTATTATTTAAATCACGTGTTTTTCCATCCATTTGCCTGACATAAAACGAATGGAGAAGATAATGCTTCGGATTCCCCAGTCTGCAAACATACCGATCCACACTGCGATCGGTCCAAATCCCTGAAAACGGATCAGATAAACCGCCAGTGCCACCCTGCAGAACCACATCGTGCACGTAGCTGTGATCATAGAAAATTTTACATCCCCCGCTGCTCTGAGTCCATATGGCGGAATGAAAGACAGTGCCCAGAGAATCGGTTTTGCAATCGTGATCGCGATCAGCATCTGATAGCAGAGTTCCATGCTCTCAGCCTCCATGCCGGCAAGATGCATGATCGGACGGCTGATAAGGAATGTGACCGCACACGAAATAATCAGCACGATCTCTGCATATCCTGTTAATTTTATAATATAATATTTGGCCTCCTCTTTTCTTCCTGCGCCAAACGCCTGACCTGCCACGGTCATAAGTCCAATTCCCACAGCGATTGCTGCAATTCCATTGACATTTTCAAAAATTACCGTCATGGCCTGCGCCGCGATTGCCTGTGTTCCCAGGGTGGAAACCGTGGACTGGATTGCAAGTTTTCCAAACTGAAACATGCCATTTTCCACTCCGGCAGGAATACCGATCGCAAGTACTTTCCCGATCAGCGGAAAATCCGGCCGAATTGTGTGATATTGGTTCAGCACGATTTTCTGTTTTGGTTTTCGAAGGAAATACAAAACAACAATGGCACAGAACGCCCTTGAGACGAGCGTTGATATCGCCGCTCCTGCCACTCCCATATTACATCCGAAGATAAGGACTGCATTTCCAATGATATTCAACACATTCGAAATGATCGATATTTTCATCGGGAATTTGGAGTTTCCGCCTGCACGGTAAAAGGCTCCTCCTGCATTAAACAGGGCAATAAACGGATAGGAAGATGCCGTGATCAGGAAATATATAATGGAATCCTCCATAACCGCAGGCTCCACAGCTCCAAAAATCAGGCGTAACAGAGGTCTGCAGAAGATCAGTCCGCCTGCCGTGATCGTTAAAGAAATCACGATCACGGTAAGGAAAATCTGCCTCGCCGCTTTGTTTGCGCCTTTCTCATCCCCTTTTCCCAGATAATGGGAGCAGATGATTGCCGCTCCGGTGGCAAGTGCTGCAAACACCTGGATTACAAGCGTATTGATAGAATCCACAAGTGAAACCGCTGACATTGCAACGCTTCCCACATTGCTCACCATCATAGTATCTGCCATTCCCATCAGGGAATTTAACATCTGTTCGACCATGATCGGGATGAGCAGCATCCATAATTCCTTTGTGGAAAACATGAGATTGTCCCAGTCGATTTTTGTGGCATCGTATAGTCTGTTCTTCATCTTTCTTTCCTTTTTATCAAAAAATGATCCTGTACCGACACACAAAAAGACCAACTACCCGAGGATAATTGGTCTTTCCTGTTTTTTTGTGTCAAACTTGCGTCAAATCACTTTTCCCGAACCCGGGAAGCCTTGATTTTCCTAATCTTATTCGCAAACGTATGGCATAAGAGCTACGTGACGTGCTCTCTTGATTGCTACTGTAAGAGCTCTCTGGTGTTTTGCACAGTTACCTGTGATTCTACGAGGAAGAATTTTTCCTCTCTCAGAGATGTATCTCTTTAATTTGTTTGTATCTTTGTAATCGATAACGTTATCTTTTCCACAGAAAACACAAACTTTTTTTCTTCTATGCATTGGACGTCTCTTCATTGGAGCGCCTTCTCTATCTGCTGCTTTATTGAAAGCCATGATTATTACCTCCTGTTAGGTTTAGTTAAATGGTAACTCTTCATCAATTCCATCCGGAATATTCATGAAGCCATCGCCTGCTGCACTGCTTGGTGATGGTCTGTCTGAAGGTGTGAACCCGGAATTGTCACCGGCTGCATTCTTACTCTCTGCAAATTCACATTCTTCAACAACAACATCTGTTGTATATACTTTCTGACCGTCTTTGTTCGTATAGCTTCCTGTCTGGATACGTCCGGTTACGACAACCTTTGTTCCTTTACGGAGATACTTTTCTGCAAATTCACCAAGTTTACCGAATGCCACACATCCAATAAAGTCTGCGGTCTGATCTCCATCACGCTTGAATCTGCGGTCAACTGCCAGTGTATATCTTGCGATTGCTGTTGCCTGTTCACCCTGTGAGTAACGTACTTCAGGGTCTCTGGTCAATCGTCCCATAAGAATAACTTTATTCATATACGATTTCCTCTCTTCTATGACCAGCGGTCATTACACCTGCTGATTCTCTCTATGCCTCGTCTTTTCTAACGCATAAGAAACGAAGAACATTGTCCATGATACGGACATCCTGCTCAACAGCAGCTGGAACTGTTGCTTCAGCTTCGAACTGGATGAAGTAGTAATAACCTTCGCTCATCTTCTGGATGTCGTAAGCTAATTTTTTCTTACCCCAGTCTTCAACTTCTGTTACAGTACCGCCGGCACGTACGATATAATCTTTTGCCTTCTCTACTGTAGCTGTTCTCGCATCATCTTCGATCTTTGCACTAACAACGAGTGCTAACTCATATTTATTCATGCGAATTTTCCTCCTTTTGGTCTCTGGCCCATTCTTTCAGTGAATGAGCAAGGAATAATAATATATCACGAGCATCTACTATAGCACGGATTCCGCATGATTTCAAGCTTTTTTTCGAATTTCTTTTGTATTTTTTTCTACAAGCTTCCGTGCGATCATAATTTGATGTCCACAACCGGTACATTTTAACCGGAAGTCCGCTCCCACGCGCAAAATCTCCCATTCACTGCTGCCACACGGATGCTGTTTTTTTAATCTGACGATATCGCCTACCTCATATTCTAATTTTTCCATATCTGTTCCTGCCCTCAGTCTGTATTGTTTATCCTGATTTTTCCTGATCATTTCATCTGCTGTCTATGCAGCCGGAACTTCCAGCCAGAACCCCGGAAGTTTCCCAATATTTCATCCTGGCCTATACCCTGACCTGTCCGAAAACCTCTCCCAGTCCTGCCTGGATCAGCAGGTCGGCGCGGCTGTCCATCGGTGTTGTCGATTTATTGATGAGCACCAGCTTATTTCCACGATAATAATCGATCAGTCCTGCTGCCGGGTAAACCGCCAGTGACGTACCGCCGATAATGAGCATGTCCGCATGACTGATATAGTAGACTGCATCCTCTAATGTCTGCTGGTTCAATCCTTCCTCATACAAAACAACATCCGGTTTGATCTGCCCGCCACAACTGTCACATACCGGCACGCCTTTGGAATTTAAGATGTACTCTGCGTCAAATTCCTTTCCACATTTTCTGCAATAGTTTCTGTGAACGCTGCCGTGCAGTTCCAGAACATTTTTGCTTCCGGCCGCCTGATGCAGTCCGTCTATATTCTGGGTTACGACCGCTTTTAATTTTCCTGCTTTTTCCAGTTCTGCCAATTTGTAATGCGTCGTGTTCGGTTTTGCGGTGAGACAGAGCATTTTATCCCGGTAAAAACGATAAAACTCCTCCGTATGGTTTACATAAAAAGTATGACTTAGGATCGTTTCCGGTGGATAATCATACTTCTGATTATAAAGTCCATCCACGCTCCGGAAATCCGGGATGCCGCTCTCGGTAGACACACCGGCTCCGCCAAAAAATACGATGTTATCGGATTCTTTTACCATTTGTAAAAATGTCTCAATATTGCTCATGCTGATTCCCTCTTTGCTTTGGTTTCTGCTAAACTTTCTATATGAATGAATATCTTTAGTATAGCACATGGCTTTGTTTCTGCCATTCATTATTTTATTTTTTTAGAACATAGTGTGCTATTACATGAAAAAAAGACCGCCACACACGTGACAGCCTTGTAAGAGTTGCGAGAATAGGATTTGAACCTATGACCTTCGGGTTATGAGCCCGACGAGCTTCCAGACTGCTCCATCCCGCGATATTTTTCTGAATGAACTTTATATTTTTGTTCTGTTCATTGAGGTATTATAGTCTCATTCCTCATAATTGTCAAATTTCCTGCTGACATTTACAGTACGAACAGCTTTCTCAAATCATGCAAACGATATTACATATAAGAAACGATCACCACACTTGCAAGCGTCCCTGCCACTGTTGCCAGCAATGCACCCGCAAGCGTATAACGGGTTTTCTTTACTTTTACCGACATGAAATAAACCGACATTGTATAAAAAATAGTTTCCGTACTGCTCATCATGATGGATGCCATTTTCCCAAGCGTGGAATCTGCGCCGTACTCTTTGTAAATGTCGAGCAACAGCCCGGTCGCTGCCGAGGAGGAAAACATTTTTACAATGGTAATCGGAAAAAGTTCTGCCGGAAACCCAACTTTTGCTGTCATCCTTCCCAAAACCTGGGCAATGCAATCTAACAAACCCGATGCGCGCAGTACGCCAACTGCCACCATCAGTCCAATCAGTGTCGGCATAATTTTGATCACCGTCCAAAAGCCATCCTTTGCCCCTTCCACAAATTCCTCATATACCGGCTGTCTGTTTAAAAGTCCATATCCGACAATACAAAAAATCAGAAGTGGAATGGTTATTTCCGATAAAAAAAGGAGCAGTTTCATATCCTATTCCTATATCAGCTCTCTTCTCTCTAAATTCTATGCAAAAAAATAAAGAATATGCAGGAACGCACATTCTTTATTTTTTAACTTTTTTCTACCTGTTCTTCTGCAGAAGCTTCACATAGTCTTTTTTCGGCATCGGCTTTGCAAAATAGTATCCCTGAATGTAATCACAGCCGAGACGTTTCAACATCTTCACCTGTTTTTCTTCCTCGACACCCTCAGCAATGACAAGCATGTCCAGCGATTTTGCCATTTTGATCACAGCCTCAAGAATCTTCTCGCCCCGTTCCTCTGACGATCCCTTGGACAGGAAACGCATGTCAATCTTTAAAACATCAATATCAATATCTTTGAGAACGTTCAGGGAAGAATATCCGCTTCCAAAATCGTCCATTAATATCGTAAATCCTGCTTTGTGCAGATAATCTACTGCATTCTGTATCATACGGGCGTCATCCGAGAAAGCGCTCTCTGTCAGCTCCAGATTCAGGTATTTTGGCGGGATTTTGTATTTTTCCACCAGATTGACCAGTGACTCCAAAAAATTCGGATTATACAGATTCACCCTGGAAACATTCACGGAAATCACTTCAGAATCCCCTCTGTGAGCCAGATTATTCTTAATAAACCGGCACACCTGATCCCATACATAGTAATCAAGCCGGATAATAAATCCGTTACTTTCAAATACAGGAATAAAGTCCCCCGGTGAAACGATCGTACCATCCGCCTTCTTCCAGCGCACCAGCGCCTCCGCTCCCGATGGCCTGCAGTGATCCAGTTCATATTTGGGCTGGAAATAAACGACAAATTCCCCGGTTTCAAGGGCATGCTCCATCTCATTGATAATATTCTGTTCCCTGATGATCTTTGCACGCAGTTCTTCTGTGTACCGCGCTTCATGGATCATGTACTGGCCTTTGCACTGCTTTGCCGCGAGCGTTGCACGGGCAATAATGTTCCGGACATCAAGATTGTTATCCAGAATGTCATAGATTCCCATTGCTGTTTCCAGATAGTAAGCCGCCTTATACTTTTTCAGTTCCTGTTTTATATATAGAATAAATCCATTGAGTTTTTTCTCGTCTTTTGGAAAACAGATGCCAAAAACATCCCCGTCAATCCTTCCGAATACGCAGTTTTCCACGTCCTGCCAGTATGCTTCGATCAGACCGGAAATATAGATCAGAAGTCGGTCTCCCGCTTCTATTCCGTAAAAATTGTTGATCATTTTGAAACGTTCAATATCAAGACGTATAAATGTAAACTTTGTATCCTGATTATTTTCCAGATTTCTTTTTACACATTGGCTGAACTTCTGTATTGTATACAATCCAGTCAGACCATCATGTTCCAGCGAATGTGCCATACTCCGTTTGATCGTGTTCAGCACACGGAAACGGATGATCTCCGGCTGGAAAACTTTTGGAATAAAATCCCACACGCCCAGTTCGAGACATCTTTTTTCCGTTTGATAATCATTCTCCGTCGTTGCTACGACAATAGGTATATTGCGGATGGATTCCCTCGTTCTGGCTTCCTCCATAAACGCAAAGCCATCCATGCCCGGCATAACAATATCCAGAATCACCAGAACAATATCATCTTTTCTTTTCTCCAGAACCTCCAGACCACTCCTGCCATCCTCTGCCTCGATAATGTTATATTTATCTTTTAAAATGGCAGCCAGCGTTTCCCGGTTCAGTCTGCTGTCGTCTACAATTAAAATGGCATTTTTCATATGTGACACCTCGTTTATGTACTAGCTTCATTATACTCCAAGCAGTACGCTTTTTTCAATTAGTTTGTAAGTTTTTGTGCAAATTTACAGAAAATTACAGCCGTAATGGTACTAATAACAGTCGCCAGTATTGCAGGTCCTATGATTTCCGCCGGGTTCACGCTCCCATACTGGCTTCTGAAGGCAATAATATTGACCGGGATCAACTGCAGGGATGAGATATTCATGATCAGAAACGTACACATCTCTGCGTTGGCAGTACCGCGGGGCACCGGGGCTGGTTTTGTCTGGTGCCCTTTTTTTCTTTTTGCTGCACCGTTCTCCGTCCCCATCTCCTTTCGTCTGCTCTCCTCTAACGCTTCAAGACTCTCCATCGCCTTCAGCCCGGCCGGAGTGGCTGCCCAGCCAAGTCCAAAAATATTTGCGATCATATTGGCTGCGATCTGCTCATTTACAACGTGCTCTGGTGGAATCTGCGGAAAAAGAAATCTTAAAACAGGTTTTAACTTTCTTGATAATCCGGCGATCACTCCTCCTCTCTCTGCGATCCGCATCAGTCCCATCCAGAAGGACATCACTCCGGTCATCGTGATGCAGAGTGTCACTGCCTCTTTTGCAGAATCAAGCACAGCCCCGGTAACCGCCGGAATCGTCCCATGGAACGCAGAAAATATGACTCCGGATAAAATCATAAATGCCCATAAATAATTCATATATGCACAACTTCCTGCTTATTGTTTATAACAATCCTATGACAGGGACACTGAAAAAATATCTTTAATGTATGCCGACACTTGTGTAATCCGTGTGCATATTTTTCTTCTGGTCAAACACAAACACCATGCCCTCCTGAAATGAAAAGACGTGTCCTTCAGAATCCACACGCACTGTCTGGTATCCTTCTGTTTTCCACATATCACAGTATCCATTGTTGACATTTTGTCTGTTTTCATAGTCAAGATGTGGATTTCCTTCTTTGACCGTCTGAATGGAAAAATAGACAATCAGATATCCATCCCGCAGAAATACGGGATCTTTTTGTTTGATCCTGCCTTTCTTTTGTGCAACATAATCAGCAAGATCCACCCCGGCATTGACGATGTAAACATCTGCCGGAACCTGATAACTTCCACGCCACGTCTGCATTCCTTCTGCCGTGAGTGTTCTGTCTTCTGCCGTCAGGCTCACCGGAAGATAAAATTCCTGTAAATCGTCTTTTCGGTATAGGTTTACCTGACGCAGACTGCTGCCGTCCCGCTCCATATAGTAATAGGTTGGAACAAGTTCAACAGAATCCTCTGTATGCCACATACTTCCGATCGTTCTCACGGAAAACTCCATGCGATATCCCAAACCCGGTGCGTGAATGCTGCTGTCATAAGGATGACTTCCCCTGATAAGCGGCACCAGATACAGGCTGTCCGACTCCCTCTGTCTGATCCCGTTCAGATCATTCGTCCCACTGAAATAAACCGTGTCTGTCCGAGCAGTCTTCCCTTCTTTCCAGAACACGCGCTCCCACCTTGGATAATCGATCACATTTGTCACACAAAAATCATACAGCCGTCCGATCACTGTCACTCTGACGCTTCCAGTCGCTATGTAGTTGTTTTTATCTGTGTTTGCATATTTCTGTTCTGCCACATTATTTTCCGCATTAATTGCTATTGAGCGGCAAAAAATATCATAGTCTCCCTCTGGCACTGACACAGGAAGCAGAAATTTAGCGGTCTCCGACTGAAGGGTGATCCAGCTGTCTGCTGCAATCTGCCTGCCATCCGAAACGACCGGAAACGGAAATTTCACCTGTCTTGCCTTCACATATTTTCGATACTCTCTGGTTCCATAGCCCTTTTCATCAAGATGCGTTCCGGCTGTTCCAACAGACACGGTAAATGTGCGCCCTAAGATCAGACTTTTATATTTGGTCGGAATGATCTGCTGATTGAACCCGATGTCATCTGTCGACATTCCCACACAGACCACCGGAGTATGGACTGCGACCGGATTGATGTCAGGTACCATCGCATTATTTACAATTCCACCTGAAAAATAAGATGCATATTCTGCTGTACCAACGGATTCGTATATCTGATTCGCCGTTGCACCGGGAATCTGAATGTCATTTTTCTGCACTGACTGCTTTCGCTCACCGGATAATGTGACCGGTTCCGGTGTTTTCTCTTCACAGGCAGCTCCGTTCATCCATATTTCTCCATCTATGGAAAATACGTCGTTTTTTACTATAATTTTACCAATTTTATTATCTACAAGCGGCAAAATATTATCATCCGGAATTGCAGGTTTGGTCGTTCCACCAGCGATCACACCACCATCCACTGCAACAGTTGCCTCCGGGAGTGTCATGGAATCTGTATTCTTCTGCACTGTGACATTTGGGTAGTACAAATTCTCCAGCCGCACGTTTCCATCCGGCAATGCTCCATTCCGCACCTCTGCATTTTTCAGATAACACAGATTGATCGTGCGGATTTTCCAGTAGGAATACTCTCTTGGGACTTCCGCGCTTTTTGTTACCGTCACCTGTTCCCGATGCGGTCTTCCATCATTCCAGGTCAGTGTGTAAGTCACATTTGCTGTGACCGGAACTTCCTTCGTTCCATAATGGTGCTCATAAGTTGCCTGATAATAATATTTTTGCAGGCTTCCTCCGATGGACACACACTCCGATGACGGAATGGCACGGTTCACCTCAAACTCATCCGATGAAATCCACAGGCGGTTGACGGAAGATAGATTATCCGCATTGATCCCGGAAGTCACTGTGACAACCTCCATGTTTTCATCGCCCTCCACAGGTGCTTCGATCATCCCCGGATTCGCCGGGAAATAAACACTTTTGTCAAAATGGCTTTTTAATCCCTCTTTATCCCTCCAGTTTCTTGCTCCTGCAATTCCGCTGTAAGTTGTGTATACCTCGCCGGACAGTGCACCTCCTTCGCTCATAGAGCCCTGCTTTACGCCATTCTGAACGACAGTCATAATACCGTCCAGATAAACCGTGCCGCCATTCGTATACAATTCCTGTGCCCATTCGGGATACGCGCTGTTGATGCTCTGGAAAATCCGTTCTTTATGGATCACAAAATATCCATATAAATACTCCGGGTTATTTGGATCGACTTTATCCGGACAATATGTCTCTAATTTCACCCGGACGCTTTGGTTTCCGGCGATCGGACTGTTATATCTCTTGATCGTCCAGCCGAGTGTCGTGTAACGGATTCCGGTCACTGCCGCTTTATCGTGTGTGACCATCCACAGATTTCCTTCAGAATCAAATGCAATTCCTTCCCCTTCAAATGGTATTGAAGCGGCATAAATATTCATTTTTTCGCCAAAATACAGGTTTAGAAGAAAAATGATCAAAATAATACCAATGGGAAATCGTTTTTTATTATATTTTTGTTTTCTAATTGGGAACATCCTCTCTCTACATATTCAGAGAATCCTTTACATATGATGTGTTAATTAGATATAATAGAATTAGGCTTTTATTCTAGCATATGAAGTGAGGTAATGCAAGTTTGAACCAAAACAGATATTCTAAAATTTTTACAAAGAAAAAAGTCGCATCATCCGCCGTGTGTGTGGCACTCGCCATTTCACTTTTTGCCGGTTGTGCGCACTTTGAGTCAATTGAATACAGCCAGGAAATATCCGAAGAAAATCCCCAGACCGTTGAAGCCTTTGATCAGTTCATAAACGATATTTTTGAGACGGAAGTGACGGAAAATACGATCAATCTGCATTTTACCATCTCGGATCCCGAAAAATATGGCATCACCGATTACCCTGTCACTTTAGGTGATCTCTCGATCGATGCCATGGCAGACAGCAACGCAAGACTGGAAAATTACCTGTCGGATTTAAGCTCTTTTTCCTACACGGAACTTACCTTAAACCAGCAGCTCACTTATGATATTCTGGAAAACTATATCCAACTGCAGCTGGATATGGCTGACATGTATTTGTATGATGAACTGCTGCGCCCATCGACCGGAGTTCAGGCACAGCTTCCAATCCTGTACGAAGAATACTCCTTCAATAGCAAAAAAGATGTGGAAGATTACTTGAAACTCCTCGCTTTAACAGATGAATATTTTGACCAGATCATTTCTTTTGAAAAGGAAAAGGCAGATGCAGGACTTTTTATGCCCGATTTTGCATGCCAGAACATTATCGATCAGTGTAATGCTTTTATTGCGGATTCCGACAATCACTACCTGATTGAAACTTTTAATACAAGAATTGATAAGCTCACAGGTCTGACCCAGTCTGAAAAAGACCATTACAGACTGCAGAACGAAAAAATGCTTCACGAACATATTTTTCCAGCCTACGAAAATCTCGCTGCTGCGCTGACAGACCTTTTAGGTTCCGGAACCAATGAAAACGGACTTTGCTATTTCCCGGAGGGAAAACAATATTATGAATATCTGCTTGCCTACAACACCGGCACTTCCGAAAGTGTCAAAACCCTGGAAAATATGATTTCCAATGAACGGGTAAAAGTATTGCAGGAATCCTCCGACCTTACTACTGAGAACCCGGAGCTTTGGGAGCTTGCCTCCGAAGCGACTCTGACACCGACGGACTCTGCAACCACATTAAACCATTTAAAAGAAGTTATGCTGGATGATTTCCCTGCTCCGCCAGAAACAAGTTACACCGTCAATTACATTGACGACTGCGTGGCAGATTATCTTGCCCCGGCATTTTACGTGATCGCACCGATCGACGATTATTCACATAACTCTATTTATATTAATGAAACAACGGATACTACCAATATTTCCTATTTTACAACGCTTGCACACGAAGGATTTCCGGGACATCTTTACCAGACGGTCATGACTTATGAATCGGGGATTGAGCCGGTGCGCTCGATTTTAAATTATTCCGGTTTTGTCGAGGGCTGGGCGACTTATGTGGAATTCCAGTCTTATCATTACGCAGGTCTGGATGACGATGTTGCCACCATTTTAGAGCTGAATCAGGATGCCACCTTAAGCCTCTATGCCTCCACCGATATCGGTATCCACTATGAAGGCTGGACTTTGGAGGACACGAAAAAGTTCTGGAACAATTACGGAATCACAAATGATGATGCGATTGAAAGTATTTTTGAGCTGATCGTGGAAGAACCGACACATTATTTAAAATATTATATTGGATTTTTAAAATTCGAGGAATTGAAGAAGGAGACTTCCCTGAAAAATATCAAGGATTATAATGATAAATCCTTCCATCAGGCGGTACTGTCCATTGGACCGGCTCCATTTGATATTGTGGATAAATATCTGCCAGCATACTATGAATATATTGAGTAACCGGAGTTTAACTTACCATAGAGCAGCAGATTTTGTGGTGCTTTTATAGGCTGTGAGGGGCAGATATAAGCGTCCTCTCGCAAGTCGTGATTTTATCGGTTTATGAAAAGAAAAACGGTACAGACGAAATATGATGTTCCTGTTCGCCGGGCATTCCGATAAGCCTCTAAAGAGTCTTATCTCCATGGCTCACAAAGGAAATCATATTTGTCTGTACCGTTTTTCTTTCATTTACGCTGTGAATGACTTGTGAGAGGACGCTTATATTTGCCCAATCAACATCATGAATCGCACCACAAAATCTGCAACTTACGTTATGGAACTCACGGTTATGGGATGAGTGCCTATAAAGAGAGGTAACGACAAAATTCAGTCAGATTCAAGTGATATAGTTTCTACAACAATCACATAAATCCCCACTTCTTATTTGATTGTAATATGATTTGGTTTTCTCAACATCCAAAGCATTCACATCCTCAAACTTGAAGTTGTTAATTGCAGTCTCAGAACAGCGATCAGTTCTTCGCCGTCCATTTCACCGGTTTCTTCGAAACCGAAAGAGCGATACATCTGACGGGCAACTGCATTATCGGGTTCATATGATAGCCAACAGTATTCCGCTTCTCCACAAGGCATAGATTTTATGAACTCTAATGCAAGGCTGACCGCTTCTTTTCCGTACCCTCTGTTTTGATATGCCTTATCGATCATAAGACGCCACAGATTATAGTTTCCCTTTGCAATTTCAGGTGCATCCGTCCAATAATCATCAACATCAAAACCAATCATCAGGAAGCCTACAGGCTTATCCTCATCATATATACCAAACGGGAATGCATGACCGTTTCCCGTAATTGCAGTATACGCTTCAATGATGCTGATCTCATTGGTGGCAACGAAGTTCTTCTGCGATTTCGATACCGTCAGTTTCAGGATATCCCAGACATTATTACCATTTACTTTTTCTAAATGAAGCATATATCTTTACCTCGCTAAATAACGATTTTCTCAATTCTCCAAACTGGAATTGTTAGTTGTTTGGAATCGCTTCTCCATTTTCATCTAAAAGATAGATTGCATAAACCGTTCCTATCTGCAATGGATCACTTTCCATTACATCACCATTAAATACAACACGGATATTATCATCTACATTCAATTCTGGTACTCCTTCTGCTGATACCACATCTTTTGTAACAGAAAATTCCTCATCAACAGAAATCCCACTATTAAATGCTTCTATACACCTAACATCAACATATTCTTTATTTACTTCCAAAACTTTTGCATTAAAATATGCTTGTCCTGCTCCATTTTCATTTTTACATCCAGACAACGCTACTATACAGCCCAATACTGCTAAAATAGATAACCACCTTTTCATACTCAACACCTCTTTAAATTCCGATTTATTTATCCCATCTTATCATATGACAACAAATGAGGAACAAACAGATTTCTATTTCTATTTAAGCAACATCAGTTTCAAAGAATAGCTTTCATGATTTCTTCTTCATTGTCTCTGGTAAATTTGCTTAATTCATAGGATCGGATCCTCTGGTTGACCAGTATGGGAACTACAAAACCATTTTTCACCAAAACAGTTAATCTGTTAATAATTGTTTTGTTCGTGACTGACAGTTTCCTGCTGACTTCAATCGGTGTAAATTCCCCTTTATAATGCATGATCAAAAGTCGCAAAAGCTCCTTTTCCTTTCCTTTCAGGAACGATAAGCTGGCAGTAACATCTTCTTCGTTGGAAGCCATCTGCAGATCACAAACCTTTCCGGAGTATAATTTTACCATCCTCAGAAAATAGTTGATCCAGATTTCCGGATGGGGTGGATTATCTCTTCCGGAATAATATAATGCAGGAAGTCCCATCTGGATGGATTCGTAATATTCATCGATATCATAGGCAAAATATTCTTCCAACGATCCGATTCCGTTAAATCCGTATCCGTTTAAATCCATAATGTAGCCGGAAAGCAATCTTGCGGTTCTGCCATTGCCGTCTTCAAAAGGATGTATGGTTACTAATTGGTAATGTACCACTGCAGCTACGATTAGTGGATGATCGTCGGTCGTATTTACATACGTTACCAATTCGTCCAGCAGATCTGAAATATCACAATATTCCGGGGGAATATAATCCGGCCTTCCTGTCTTAGAGTCATATACGGCAAATAACACTCCCGGCGGCATAGGTCGTCTAAGTCCGATTTTTTCCTTGGATGCCCCTTTTTCTACCAATTTCTGTACATCTAAAATAAGTTTTTTAGAGAATTTCTCTTTTTTAGTTATCTTTTGTTCCAGAAAATTCAATGCGAGAAAGTAATTCCGGACTTCCTGCTCCGGTTTCAAATAATGCTTTCTTTCATCATTCTCAATCACCTCATCGACCTGTTTTTCTGATAAAGGATTGCCTTCTATCTTATTTGAAGCATAAGTACTTTTTTTCTTTGAGTTCTTACGCAGCTTATTCATAACGGTTTGGGACAGCTTGATCGAAGATACTTTATATCGGTTTTGCTCGATTTCCGTAATATACTTTAATATTTCGTTCGTTAAAGTTACCTTAATCATGAAAAAAGCCCTCCTTTTCAATATTATTATATTCAAAAGGAAAGCTTTTTTCCATTATTATTTCACTATTTTTACACTATTTTTCACTATCTGTAAATCTCATATACAAATTGTTAAGGAAACAATTTGTTGCTTTCCATGATACCTACTAATAAAAAAAGTCAAGCCGAAGCTGTCTGTCAATCCAGCTCTTCTGCTACGCTTCATGTATAACATCTCCCGGCATACTTTCACCGATCAGAAACGGAGATTTTGGATTATGCTTTTTCCTGTTTTCTTTCACTAAGTTTACATCTGCATTGGCATAACAATATTTACACAAATGTCCGCAGGTATCATATGCACCTATGTCCACGCCAAGCACGCAGGCGCAGGCACCGTTCCCGTATCCGGAACATTTGGCTCAATATCTCGTCCGTATGGCGTGATCGTGACAAACCAGTACTGCCCATACGACGTTAATCGCTCCATAAAAGGAAGCATAGGCGCCGGATTCTTCGTACAAAATGCGATCAGATCCACAACCTCAGGTGAGAGACTGTGCTTTGTTACCTGTTCTCATTCCTGTCTGAATAATCATTGCAGCATCACCAAAAGTCCTACCGGTAAAGCAATCACCGCCTGGCTGAACATTCCTATCACTGCATATTTAATATGATGCCAATAATCGTGGTAAGCATCCACCAAATCCTCAGTTCCCGGAATTATCATCTTCTTACTATGGCAAAACCACAGACAATCCACTACCAACGCATCAAACCACATCTCAACCACCCACATAATATATCCGTGAAACCATCCTTCAAAGAACGTGCGTGCACCGCCGATATAGTACGCCAATACCGTCTGCAAAAATATGTATCCGATAAAAAGTCCCAGTTTTCCTATCGTTGCTTTCTTTGTAAGTTTCGCGGAGCTTTCCTGAATCAATCCAAGCTCTCTGCATCGATCCTGTATCGCCTTTGGGTATTCTTGTATCATGCCAAGCTTCCCCTTCTTTGCCATATAGATGCCGCTAATTGTAAAAATGACGACATTAAAAATAACGATTTCTAATAAATAATTCATTTTGCCCCCTTATGGCACGATTAACTTAACAACTTCCTATATTCTCCAATTCTTCCAGCGTTGCCATACAATCAAACTGCTTTCTGATCAGTTCATACTGTATATTATCTACGGGGGAACCTCCTACAACGATCAGTCCTGTCTTTTTCCCTTTCAACTGCATTCCGCGGCAATAACATTTATCTATAACCTCTATCACATAGCTTCTTTAGGTTTAACTGTTATTTTGGGAACAATTCGCCGCATCAATGGCCAGCACCAACAATAATGCCGGTATTTCCTTCTCAGGATCATCGTACTCGATAACATAGGTATCACCCCAGCTTAGAATCTTTTTATGTACATGAACTACCGCACTGCAGGCTTCATAGACATCATAATCCCATCCCAGAAAATCACCTTCCGCACGCCACCCAATAAAATCCACATCGTATTTTGGGCAAAACAGTGTAAAGCGTTTTTCGATATGCCCCATCAGCTTCCCATTCCATTCAATTTCAAATGTAGGAAGCAGACAAAATAATTTCTGTTTAATAAATCCAATCTCCTTGTGTGTCATATCATACACATGCAGACGATGTCCCAGTGAAATGAATTCATTTTTGATAAGATATTTCTGATTACCGTATTCATCATAGATATCGTAAGTATCTGCCCAGGAAAATACGCGCTGTTTTATCAATAATTGCATGCTGTAAGTCTCCTTTTTTGCGGTTAAATATTACTAACTATTATAACCTGTTCATTTTCACAAGTAAATGGTCAGAGCTTAGATAAACAACAAGTTATCTTATTTCCTTTATCAATTCTTCTATGGTTGCACCACCATTCTCAATCGCCATGTGTATCATTTTCTCAAAAGATTCCCTGAAATGTTCATCATCTTCTGATGTCCTTTTCCTCGGGTTTTTTATATGATTCTTTCCGGATGTCCTACGTGCTTTTTTATTCAGATGGCGTTCCATGAGCATCCTGTCGATATTATCATTCGTGTACCATTTTCCCGATTGGTGGATTGCATAAGCACCTTTTCCAAGTGCCATTGCCGCTACACCATAATCCTGTGATACGACAATATCTCCCTTATGACAAAGACTGATTAATTTATAATCTACCGCATCCGCCCCGGCTCCAACCACAATCACTTCGCTGTATGCTGATTCCAATACATGATTGGTATCGCAAAGCAGTGTGACCGGAATATCATATTTTTCAGCTATTCTTTCCACTATGCCTACTACCGGGCAGGCATCCGCATCTACCCAAATATGTGGTTTCCTCATACTCTCTTCCTTATGCATCTTGCATTTTCATTATCATCTCTGCAAACCGGAATTTATCTATTCGCATAATCAATCAAAATCTTTTTGCAACTACTGCAACGATAAGCTTCACAATGAGGGATTCCGCCTGAACCTTTACTCAATTCCAAATCGTCCGATTGTTTAATACGAAAAACTTTTGTCACATTATCAACTGCAAAAGTAATGTCTCGTGAGCTCATCAGGTATCCTCTTATCATTTCTTCACCACAATATGGACATTTCATGCTGCTTTACCTCCTATAAATCCCGATTGAGATTTCACCTGTTCTAAGAAATTTAATAACTGTTATATTTTGTTATCATATTCCTCACAAACCATTGAAAACACTACATTTGTGACAGGTGAGCTTTCCCTTACATATTCCCTTGTGTTATATCGTCCCACCAATGTTTACGGACTCTGGTAAGGAAAAAAGCAAGGGCACAAGATGTCCGGTGGACATCTGCTCTGTGCCGACCGAAGCGGCAGCGGAGACCAACAAAATCATATAACACAGTATAACACAAAATGAAACTGACATGGTGAACTGATTGAAATTCTTCTATATTTTTTGATTGATTTTGAAGGAGACACAATATGAATTTTGGTCTTTTTACTAAGTTTATGTATAAATACTTCTTAAAATTTTCCGTTCTGGTTCTGCCATGCTGACTTATCAGCGATAGGCTCCATTATATCCCAGTGCTCTGCGATTTTTCCATTCTCAACTCTGAAAAGATCGTAGTAGCATGTGTGTGCACCGACAAAGCTGCCCTCTGACACTGCAGTCCATAGTTGCCATCTGCTAGTACCTGATATGTCTTGTCATAAATCATCCGGATGTGCTATATTTTAACAAAGAAGAATCAGACTGGATTGCTGATGATTCCTCTCAGGATATAGAAAGCATTTTCCATAAACATCCTGTTATCCATATACCAGAAAGACGACTTGATTATATATCGCCGACAGTAATACTATGGGCGGCACATTTAAAAAAATCATAGGCGAAGCGCCCGGAAGCTACAGAAAGAGCCATTAATTATATTTTTTATTTTAGAATGGAGGTTATTATGGCAGATTTTATTTTACTTGATGAAGATTTCTCTGATTTTCCTATTGGTGAATTTCCTTATGATAAGAATCATTCAGCAATGGGTGAGTATCATTTTATCCATTATCCTGGATATTATGGTAAATGGTATGACCCAGTATGCAACCACACTTATAACGGTCAGGGGGCTTCCTGGATTATTTCTGAATATAATGGAAAACATTTTATGGAGCAGATGCGTATCCGCAATGACAAGCCACACCGCACATTTCCTATGCTCACAAGCGGTGACAGATTTTGGCGCGATTATACTATAACTGCAAGTGTGCGTATGTTTACTACCAAATGGGGCAATGCCGGCATTGGTTTTTGTTGTCAGAACTCTGCTAATCTTCTTGTCCTTGTTTTTGAAGAGCATGAGTTAAGACTTGAGTATCGTCATAAGGAAGAGGTTAGTATTATTGAATCTGCACCTTTTGATTATAATTGTGATGATACTTATGTACTTAAGGCTGAGATTAAAGGCAGCCATGTTATTTGCAGCGTTGATGATAAGGTTTATTTTGACCTTGACACTGAATATGCAAGGCAGGGTGGCAAGGTTGCCATTACTGCAACTATCCCAACACAGTTCGGTTTTGTAAATGTTACTACTTTTGAAAGTACTGCTGCTTCTATTGATGCTGCAAGAAATGCTTATAAAGCTGAATGTGAAGATGCACAGGCACATTATCCTAAGATGAAGCTTCTTAAGAAAATTGACCTTAAAGGCTGCGGCACCGGAAGACAGCTTCGTTTCGGTCATCTGCTTGGCAATGGCGAGTATCAGATGGTTATGGCTCAGTGCCAGAAAAGAGTAAACCGTGATGCTTATGGAACAATCAGCTGTCTCACCGCATTTGACCTTGATGGCAATATATTATGGCAGCATGGTGAACCTACTGATAATCACGACATTGGAACTATATCAGCAGATATGCCTATGCAGATATATGATATTGACGGTGATGGCTTTGATGAGGTTATTACAGCCAAGAATTTTGAAGTGCTGATTCTTGATGGCAGAACAGGTGAAGTGAAGAAACGTGCCAAAACACCTTTCTCTACACCAGAAGAGGACGGAACTATTATCGGTGTTCCTGATAAAATCTACGCATTTGACAGAATAAATCCTGATGGTATGCGTATATGTAATTTCCGTGGTCTTGAAAAGCCACGCGATATTCTCATTAAGGACCGTTATTGCAGGGTGTATGCACTTAACGATGACCTTGAGGTTATGTGGCATTTCCAGAGTGATAAGAATACCGGACATTTTCCTTTTGCAATTGATATTAACGGGGATGGACATGATGAACTTTTAGTTGGTTATAACATGCTTGACTACAACGGTAATAAAATGTGGACTATGCCTGTTAATGAAGACCATATTGATGAGATTGTTCCAGGCAGATTTGAGTCAGGACCACACAAAGGTACTAAATTCTTTGCCTGTGTTGCAGGAAAGGAAGGCTTCCTGATATCTGATTTTAACGGAAAACTTCTTAAAAAGGATGGCATAGGCCATGCCCAGCGTGTCAGTCTTGCTAATTATCTTCCTAACCACCCAGGCTATGAAATAGTTGTTGTTAATTTCTGGGGACATCAGGGAATTATATATTTCTATGACAGCGAGGGTAATCAGTTATGGGAAATGGAGAACGAGCTTAATGGTAATCTCTTAACTCCTGTAAACTGGACTGGTGACGGTCAGGACTTCATCCTTCTTAATGCTGATGTAGAGCGCGGAGGAATGATTGATGGCAATGGTATCCAGGTTGTTAAATTCCCTGATGATGGTCATCCTACCATGTGTGCTGAAGCTGTAAACCTCTGCGGCGATACCCGTGATGAGATTGTCACATGGGATTATGATTCAATGTACATATATACACAGGATGATGCACCTAAGGATGATGTATATGCACCTTTCAAGTATCCTGATTATAATGCTTCTAATTACCGCGGAGAATATTCTTACCGTGAGAAATGGTGGTAAATTAAAGAATATAAAAGCAGCAGGATTGCAGAGTATATCACGCTTTGCAATCCTGCTGTTTTAAATATACACAATCAATGAAACTGATTATAAAATGTCAAGACCGAATGTACAAAAAATATTATATAAAAACTCCCTTTTTACAAAAGTGTGTCTGTTGCATATTAACTCATAATTATACGAAGCACCACTTTTTATTCATTTTCTATTCATTTCTGGCTAATGAGTATTCATTTTTACTCTAAGTTGTCGTGCAATTTATTAGATTGGAATTTTGAAAGAGCCAGCACCTTGAATGGACTGGCTCTTTCAATATCTCATGTAATTGACAAATTGGAATTTATGTCAATGCGAACTCAATCTCATCAAGTTTATTTGTTATTGCGTTCTTTCTCCCTGTCGCCTTAAAGCCTATTCGACGATAGAGTCTCTCAGCATTTATATTATTCTCAAGAATCCACAGCGTAGGGGTATCCGTACATTGGCCTACTGCGTATAGTAACAATTTCGTTCCATAACCCATGTTTTGCATATCTGGAAGAATATAAAGATCCTCTATTAAACCCTTTGTTACAGAAACAACCCCTATTGATTTTTCTTCTACAAGCATATAGAGCTTTGTTCCGTTGTTCATCTTGTTTCTCAAATACTCCCGTTGCCGATCTGGCGTGTGTGTTTCTATGAAATCAGGAGTACAAAATGCACGATGCGATTCCTTCCAGGATATTGAATGGATGGTTGCGGCTTGAAGAAGATTTGTTTCATCTACAGGTACTATCATACTTACCTCCACAAATACCGATTTATCACTCTACACTGTAATCATATACTCCTTACGGAACACTTCTCCTGCCTTCAGCGTATTCCCATATTCTCTCTGTTCCAGGCTGCCGGCAAAGGTTGTGCGGTCGCATCTGCCGTACCAGGGTTCGATACAGATAAACGGTGCACCTTTGCCTGTGGGAGACCACAGACCGAATAACGGTGCGTCAAAGCTTACGGTGAGGTAAGGTTTTTTGTCCGGAGTACACAGGCTCACTACCGATGCCTGTTTGTTCTCTATGATCAGTGCATCCCGGTCGAATAAATGCTCCGTGATCTGTGCATAGCCGTCCGGTGATACAGGAAGCACATCCTCATCCGTACCCATCAAGCCCTGTCCGTCACCTGCAATGAGTCCATAAGTCAGATCCTTGTCCGTGTCAAACTTAAAATAGTACTCCGACTGCTTTCCCTTTTCATCCACAGGGCACATAAACGCCGGATGTCCTCCGATGGAAAAATACAGTTCCTTCGTATCCGGATTCTCTACCTGCCAGATGACTTTCAGACTCTTTCCCTCTAACTGATAACCAATCTTTAAAATAAATTCCAGCGGATATTTTGCTCTGGTCTCTTCATTAGATTTCAGAGAAAACCATGCTTCCGTTTCGGTCTGTACATCCACCGCGAACTCCATATCTCTGGCGAAGCCGTGCTGTCCCATGGGATAAGCTTTCCCCTCGTAACTATATTCCTTGTTTTTCAGACTGCCCACAAACGGGAACAGCACCGGTGCACTGCGCTTCCAATATTTTGCATCCGCATTCCACAGATATTCCGTATCTGTCTCTCTCCCCCGGATGCTTGCAAGCTCTGCGCCAAAACTGTTGATCGTAACCTTTAAAACTTCATTTTCCAATACTACCTGCATGTTATGTACCCCTCTTTCTCCATTCTGTCATAACGATTCATCACCAAATTCGCCAAACCGCGTCTTTGCTGCTTTCTTTTTGTGATTCACGATTTACAAATATCGCGCGGTTTTGAATTATTGCGTTGCTTTCATTATAACAAACTCCCCGGAAGCACACAATCTTCCGGGGAGTAATTCTATTCTTTCTATCTATTATTTTTCTATATTATTTCCCAGCGAGTCCTGCGGTCTTCAGCCAGTGTCCCGACAAGTATCTGCTCACAAAGCAAATCACGCGGAAAATCCAATCCAGTACCATGGCGATCCAGACACCGATAGCTCCGTAGCCCATGTTCACACCGATGATGTAGCTGAAGCCGATTCGGAAGACGAACATGGAGAAAATGGACAGCACCATGGTAAACCGCACATCATTGCAGGCACGGAGCATATTAGGCAGTACGAAAGATGCCGGCCATAAAAACATCGCCATGCCATTGTGGATCATCACCAGGATATACGACAGCTGTGTCGTCTCCGGGCTTAACCCGTAACATTTCAGGATCCATGGCAGACAAAGCAGAATCACCGTATTCACCATAAACGTATATAAATACGTGGTCTTCAACAACTTTTTTGTATAATACCGCACCTGTCCGGAATCTCCGGCACCCACACACCGTCCGATTACCGTGATCATCGCAAGGTTCATGGCCTGTCCTACGATGCATCCCATGCTGTCTAAGCTGTTCGCCACACCGTTGGCCGCGATCTGTACCGTGCCGAATCCGGCAATGATGCTTACCACGATGACACGCCCCAGCTGGAAAATACCGTTCTCAATGCCGCTGGGAATCCCGATGTAAAAGATCTTGTGGATCACAGGCCAGTCGATCCGGAATTTTTCTTTTAACAAATGGACTTCATTTGCCGGATTTTTCAGCAAATGATACAGGATAAAGCCTGCTACCGCACGGGAGATCAGGGACGGGATTGCCACACCTGCCACGCCGAGTCCCAGGACATAGACACCCAGCGCATTACCGCCGATATTGATGATATTTTCCACCACAGAGACCTTCAGTGTGATCTTGGAATTCCCCATGGAACGGAACAGCGCCGCACAGGAATTGTACAGTGCCAGAAACGGGAACGACAATGCGGAGATCATCATATAGATCACGGCATTATGGAATACGTCCGCTTCGATTTTGCCGAAAAACAGGGATATAATGCCGTTGCAAAATACCATGACCAGAATGGAGATTCCAATGGTAATGCACACGGAGGATACGATCAACTGTTTTGCGGACTTGCAGGCGTCATCCTTTTTCCCGGCTCCCAGAAACTGGGATGTCACTACAGCACCGCCGGTAGCCAGTGCCGCCAGCACGCTGATGATCAGGTTATTGAACATATCGATCAAGGATACGCCGGAGACTGCTGCCTCCCCTGCGGAGGAGATCATAACGGTATCCGCCATACCCACGGTGATTGCCAGTGCCTGTTCAAATAGGAGTGGGATAATTAATTTGCGCAGGTCTTCTTTGGAAAATAGCTTTTGTTCTGACATACTTTTATTGCTCCATACGATATAATTTCAGTGCATTCTCCCAGGCTGCCTTGCGGACTTCCTCTTCTGTAATCCCCTTGATCTGCGCCATGGCAGTGATCACATAAGGAATATTCAGCGAGCTGTTGCGCTTGCCGCGGTTCGGTTCCGGTGCCAGATAAGGGCAGTCCGTCTCCAGCACGATACGGTCCATGGGGATATATTCTACCGCTTCTTTTAATTTCTTCGCATTTTTAAAGGTCAGCACGCCACCGATACCGAAATAAAATCCCATATCCAGAAAAATCTTCGCCGTTTCCTTCGCATAAGAATAGCAGTGAATCACGCCGCCGATCTCTTCCGCGTGGGCTGCCGTCATGAGGTCTACCGTATCTTTTGCCGCATCTCTGGAATGAATGATCACCGGCTTGCTTATCTCTCTTGCCAGCTCCAGCTGCCGCAGGAACCATTTTTTCTGTATCTCGTGATCCGGTTCCGGCCAGTAGTAATCCAGGCCGATCTCGCCGACCGCCAGGCATTTATCCTGCAGGCACTGCTCCCGTAACCACGCGAAACTCTCCTCGTTCAGTTCTGCTGTCTCGCCGGGGTGGACTCCGATGGCTCCGTAGATATAATCATACCGCCCCATCAGTTCCAGTACCTTACGGCAGGATGCGAGACTTGCTCCCACATCCACCACACGGGCGATTCCCTGCTGTGGCAGCGTTGCCAGCAGCCGCTCTCTGTCTTCATTAAATGCGTCATCATCATAATGCGCATGGGTGTCAAATATTGCAGTCATGTAAATCTCCTGTCCTCTACGCTTCTTATATCCCCTGACTCTTAATCAGGGTATCTATGTTTATGCCAAAAAAGAACCGTCTCCAGAACTCCTAAGTCTCCAAAAACAGTTCTCTGCGCTCTCCGAAGGAGAGTTCGTACACCGCCGGAAGTTCGAACCCTGGGCTTAAGACCGTGTGATAAAATGGGCATGCTGTTGACTCTTTCCAGCAGGAAGGAGTTGCGTCATGGATTTACTTATCGCCTTTTTGGTCTCCGTTATAGCAAGTGTAGTTGCCTACTACATATACAAATGGCTGGACGGAGAAGATTAGCAACAGTCAGCCTAGCAACAAAAATCCCCGGGATCACACCCCGGGGTTTTCTGCGTCTTGGATCTTAAAACTTATCACCTTTGCCTAAGGTCAATATAACACGGGTTTCCGGAGTTGTAAAGTCAATTTTGTAAGCCAGATCATACTACAGTATCAACCTGCAGATGAAATTGTAGAACAGACTACTTTTCTATTTCTTTCCAGGATGATTCTACAAAGTCCTCATATCGTAGATCTTTATCTGCCGGATCCTTTGTATGTAGTGGTTCCATATTCCAGTTGTTTTTTATAATCGGCTTTCCCCTGTTCTGTTTTCTGGTTCTGATGGTCTTGGTATTGGCTTTCGGCTGATCAATCTTGATCTTATATACCAGATACCCGAACATTACAATCAGGATTGCGAACATTATTGCTATCGCATCATTCATACGTATCCCTCTCTCGTCCATTTCAGTTGTTGAAAATCTCGCATAATCTCATCTTTTAAAGCATATCATAAATACATATCCATTAAAAGATTCTGGGCAGCGTTTTTGCAGACAAAAAAAGAACCGTCCCCGGAGCTCCTAAGTCTCCAAAAACAGTCCCTTTGCGTGCACCGCCAGGGGCTCGAACCCTGGACACCCTGATTAAGAGTCAGGTGCTCTACCAACTGAGCTAGCGGTGCATTTCTTATGTGTCATTGATTATCTCTCGCAACGACAAGATGTATATTACCACATGCTTTTATAGAATGCAAGTACTTTTTGAAAAAAATTTAAATATTTTTTTCGATTTATTTGTACAATAGGTGAAATTACTATTTTTTACGGGCTTCCTGGCACTTTTTGCAGTAGCCATACAGCTCTAATTTGTGTCCGGTGACAGTGAAATCTCCGGTATCCTGCTCTAAATGTACATGTGCAAAAGGGCAGCTGGGCAGCGGAATCCGCTTATGGCATTCCAGGCAGACCGCATAATGGGTATGTTCCCCGCGGTTCAGTTCATATACTACGGTACCGTCTCCCATGAAAGTAGTCTTCTCTACCATACCGTGTTCTTCAAATGTTGCCAGGATTCGGTAGATCGTGGATACGGCATAATCGCTTCCTTCGTGATCCCTCTCAATACGATTGTAAATCTGTACGGCGCTGAGGGGCTCGGTCGCTTCCTCCAGCACCTGATACACGCATTTTCTCTGTTTGGTCCATTTCAATCCCTTAGGGTAGGAAATATCATTGTGTTCACATTTATGTTCTTCCATAGATATCTGTCCTTTAATATCGCGGTCTGGGGCATCCGCAGTGCTGCTCAGCTCGGTAACGCCCTGCATTCCCTCACTGGACGGGCGTCGCCCTATCAAAATTGGATCTGCCTCTTATGCCTGCAAGTAGTCAAAGAGTCAGCTCTCAATTTTGGCACTGCTTATGCCTACAACCAGTTTATCACAATTCCTGTCAAAACACCAACTACATATAAAATTCCCACGATTTTCAGATTTTCCTTCTTATCCGGATTCACGCGGAACAACACCAGCAGTCCTACTCCTGCGCCCACCAGCAATCCGGACATCATGGCTCCAAGGCTGATCACACCACTGATATATAATTGCGTTATAGTCACAGATGCTGCGCAGTTCGGGATCAGTCCTACAATGCCTGCCAGTACCGGTCCGATCACCGGTCTGTTCAGAATCAGGTTCGCTAATGCGTCCTCTCCTAAGAAATGCAAGATCAGATTCAGCACAAATCCAATTACCATGATGAAAAAGGTAATCTGTAGGGTGTGTTTCACAGCGGACAGAAAAATGCCGTCCTCTTCGCAGTGACAGTGGTCATGCTCACAAAGTTCGTGAATGTGATCGTGTTCTGCGTAATCGTCCTCGTCATGATGACTATTATCGTCATGCGCATGACCGTCTGATTCTGTTGCAGATACCCCCTCGGAAGAAGCTTTCACAGAACCGGCATGCGCTGAATTACCTTCCCGGGAATGTGTTCCTATCGCATTGTGACCATGCGCGGAAGCTGCATGCACATGTGCATGATCATGGTGATGCACTTTCTGCTCCCGGATCACCAGGTCAATCACAAATCCTGCAATCGCACCGATGACAGCCTTTGCTCCCAGAATCTTCAGGATAAATGCAACCGAAACTTCATCCGATGAAATCAATAATGGCAGCATCTCATCTGACGTAGACAGGTAAATAGCGATCAGCGTTCCCAGCGTGATCACCCGTCCGGCATACAGATTAGAGGCTGCGGCGGAGAAACCGCACTGGGGCATGATTCCTGCCACGCCGCCGAAAAACGGTCCCAGCTTGCCTGCCTTACGTACCATCTTTACCGTACTTTCTCCGGCCTTGTGCTCCAGATATTCCATAGCAAGGTAGGTCAGGAACAAAAACGGCACCAGCTTTACGCTATCGATCAAAGTATCCAAAATGACATCTAACATGATTCTTACCTTTCCTTATTATCCTTATTAATTATGCATCTGCTTCATCCTGAATCGTTTCATTAAATGAACATATAATCACATATTTATTCTAAATGCAAATGCAACTCATTCGCATTTAGAACTATATCATATTTTTCCGACTTGTCAATCTTTTATTTGTAAAATTAATATTCTGATGCGCACAATAATTGCCATGCTTCAAAAAATTTATGTGTATACAAAAAACAGAGCCTTTACAAAAAGCTCTGTTCTTCATCCATTCCTTTTGATGATATTAAAATAACTCTTTTTTATATTGAATAGAATCCTCCTCCGTGATCTCCCGGATCACGCGGCAGGGATTGCCGACTGCCAGAGAATTAGCGGGAATATCTTTCGTCACGACACTCCCTGCGCCGATCACGCAGCCCTCGCCGATCGTTACACCACCGGTGATGACGACATTACTTGCGATCCAGCAGTTAGAACCAATCGTGATCGGTTTACCGTATTCGTCATCATAGAGCGTACCGTCTGCCTTCTCTTTCATGTTGCGTTCCTGCCAGCGGAAGGGGTGCATGGGTGTTGCCAGCGTACAGTTGGGACCAAAATACACATTATCGCCGATCGTCACCGGGCAGGTATCCAGCACTGTAAAATTAAAATTGGCATAGCATTTCTCACCGAAAGTAGTAAATACACCATAGTCAAAATACACCGGTCCCTGCAGATAGGTCCCTTTCCCCTGATTCGGCACCAGTTCCCTGATGATGCTTCTGCGCAGTTCTTCCTCATCTTCAAATACATTATTATAATGCTGTGACAGCTTATGTGCTTTCAGACGAAGCTTTGCCAAAGTCTCGTCGCTGCAATCATAGATTTTTCCTGCTAACATTTTTTCCTGTTCTGTCATCCTTCCGATTCCTCCTATCCTCTGACCAGTCCCTTTTTCTTCCATGCACCGCTTCTCCAGCGAAGGATCATCCCGATTGCACGGCAGCATTCGTCCGATGCCAGTCCGATATAAGCTCCGACCACTGCCAGATGCAGTCGCATACCGAACAGATAGGTTCCGCCGGCTGCGCACAAGAACATGAACACCGCTCCCATGATTACCGGGAAGACCGCATCTCCGCTGGTCTTCAGCGCATTTCCGTATACCAGATTTGTTACTCGCCCTATCTCAAGAGCAATATCGATAAACATAAGCTTCTGTACCAATGCTATCATAGTCGCATCTTTGGTAAAAACAGGCAATAATAGCGGTGCGCACATTGCAAATAAAATTTCCGTTCCTGCCGCCAGTGCCGTTCCGATCACTGCTGCCTTTCTCGTCTGACGATCACAGGTTTCGTATTCCCCGGCGCCCATGTACCATCCGGTCATAATGGCATTCGCCTGTGCCAGTGCATTTCCAACGCAGAAAGACAAATTCGTGATCTGCACCGTATAGGAACGCGCCGCCACATTGATTCCATCTGCATCCATCTGATTTAGGAACCGAATCACCAGCGTCATCGCCACATTGTAAATGATCGACTCCAATGCGGATGGGAATCCGATACGGATGATCTGGCACAGAATATCCCGGCTGTTCCCTCTCTCCGGATACTTTCGAGCCGGAACCAGGTGTTGTGCAAGCACTACTAACAACATAAGATTCACTACCTTGGAAATCACTGTCGCCGCTGCTACCCCTTGCACTCCCAGCTGAAATTGAAATAAGAACACCGCATTCAGTATAAAATTCAAAATATTGCCTGTCATTGTTGCGAATAACGGCTGCTTCGTATAGCCGAATGCCCGTAAATAACCAGCCATTATGGGAATCAGTGCGTTTAAGATACTTCCTGCGCCTACGATTCTAAGATACTGCTCTGCCGGCTGTCTCAGTGCCGGAGCAATACCGACCACATGCAGAACCATCCCGGAACAGGCAAACAAAAATATCGACATTGCAATCCCCAGCACACCATTGAACAATAAACCGAGATTTCTTGCCTGGCAGGCGATTCCCGGACGTCCTGCTCCGATATTCTGTGTCATTACCGCAAGCATCCCCATGGATACTACCGAAAACATAATGATAAACACACCAATGTAAGTATTGGCTGTGCCGACCGCACCCACAGCCTGATCTCCCACGGAAGATAACATCAACGTATCCACCATTCCGGATAACATGTAAAAACAAGTCTCCAGACACAACGGAACAAATAATTGAAATAATGTCTTCTTCTGTCCTTCCATAAACATATCAGCATCCTTTCCGAAAACATAACCATAAAATGATCTCAAAGCTGCTGTCAGCTTGCTCACTTCATTTTTTACAGATTACCACTTGTTTAGAGAGAAATCTTGCATTATTGTAACACAAAATTGACTTATTTCCACCTGTGTAGTATTCTGTAGTCAAATTGCAATATGAGACACACTATCGTATCTTTGATTCGTTTTACATACTATTTTCTGAAAGGATGAAAGCTTGTCATGTATTTAGAATTGCGTGAAGAACGTACCCACGGAACAAGAGATTTTCCTTTTACCTGTTATCACCTGAGCTATATGCCGGAATTATTCCAGGTTCCGGTTCACTGGCATCCGGAAATAGAAATTATCTATGTCTTGAAAGGACCCTTAAAGGTAGTCATCGAGGGGGAAGAATACGAGGCAGCTCCCGGATCTGTCTATTTCGTGAATCCGGGAGAGCTTCACTTTATGGGGGCTTCTGTCGCCGGAGTCGATTATTATACACTGCTGTTTCCTCCGGAATTTATCTCTTTTCAATCGGACGATGCTCTGGAAACCGACTTTTTTCTTCCTTTAAGGAATCACGACCTCTTGCTGCGGCATGATTTATCTCACGAAAAAAGCTGTCCCGATATGATTCTTCTCCTAAATGAGATTCTACATACGGAACAGCTTCCTCCCTGTATAGAACAACAATTACAGCTGCGTGTTTTATTGCTTTCATTACTTCAAAAAATTGCGGTCTACGGAACAGTACGGCCTGAAACTACCAAAAGAAACGATCCCATGCAACGGGAACTTCTGACATTTCTTCAGCAAAACTATGCGGAGCCTCTTCGGCTGGAGGATTTGTCCAAGCAATTTCACCTGTCCGAAAAATACCTGTCCCGCTATTTTAAGCAACATTTTCACCTGACAGTAACGCAGTATCTGGTACATCTGCGCCTGACCCACGCCTGCCATTTATTGGAGACTACAGACCTGCCGGTGACAGAAGTTGCCTTACAATCCGGTTTCTCCAATGTGAGTCACTTTATCCGCAGTTTTCATCGAACTTACCAGATGTCACCACTGCAATACCGCAAGGAAAAACCCTACTGATACAGCGCTCTTCGCGAAAGCTCCAGGCATCCCATGATCCCCTGGTCATCATGGAGGGAGGCCGGAACAACATAATGCTCCATGTCAGCCAGTTCCTCTGTTGCCACATATCCGTTGATATATTCCGCAAGCTTCCGACGGATCAACGGGAACAACTGCTCCTGATGCATCACACCGCCCCCCAAGATGATCATCTCCGGCGATAGTGTCATAACATAGCCGGTCAGCGCCTGCGCGATGTAATCTGCTTCCAGATCCCACACCTCCGGACAGTCTGCCAGTACGTCAGCTTTCCTGCCCCAACGCTCTTCGATCGCCGGTCCGGCTGCCAGTCCTTCCAGGCAATTTTTATGGTAAGGGCATTTCCCGGCATAGGTATCCGTGTCACGTTTTGTGATCAGGACATGTCCCGCCTCCGGATGCAGCATACCGTGAAGCAATTCGCCGTTGATATAAATGCCTCCGCCGACACCGGTTCCTATGGTCAGATAGATCACACATTTTTTACCTTTTGCCTGCCCGAAAGTCACCTCTCCCAGCACAGAGCCGTTTACATCCGTGTCAAATCCTACCGGGCAATGCAATGCTTCCTGCATCTGTCCGAGAATATTACAATTCCGCCATGCCAGCTTCGGTGTCGTCGTGATGTAGCCGTATTTTTCAGATTCCCGATCTAATTCAACCGGTCCGAAACAGGCGATTCCCAACGCATCGATCTCCTTGTCCCGGAAATAGTCGATCATCTTCGGAATCGTCTCTTCCGGCGTGGTCGTAGGAATGGAAATCTGTTCGTAGATTTCACCGTTCTCATTGCCGATCGCACAGACCATTTTCGTGCCGCCGGCTTCCAATGCACCCAGACGCAATTTAGCCATACTGTAATCCTCCCGATATTATTATGCTAATGGTGTAGTCAGTATAGCATATCATCTGCTGTGTGTTAATTACTTTCTGCTCCGGTAAATATTTTTCCTTCCATCTCTTCCATCATGACATTGCTGTTGCGGAACACGCACAGGATGATTCCCACCATCACAGAATTCACCAGGCAGTTTCCCAATCCGTAAGCCAGAAAAGGAATGGATACCGTGTAGTAAATGCCGAATCCGAAGTTCACCAACACATCCACTGCAATACGCAGGAGAATGCTCATGCTGCATACGCTTCCCAAAAGCAGTGCGGCGCGGTTGGTCTGTTGCAGGGAAATATGCAGAGCATAGCAGGCAAATACCACCAGTGCCAGTAATACAAGGATTCCCACTGCGATTCCCAGATAGCGGAAAATGCTGTGGATCATATAAACGGTAAGGCTGTCTCTCGCCAGCACCTCCGGCATAGCTTCTCCTTTTCCTCCGAATAGGGAAAAAGCATGCAGATCCGTGAGAAGCGTACTGCGAATATAATCCACTCCCGTAGTTGCTTTTCCGGTAAGTGCTGCGAAAAAGCTTTGCATGCGCGCTATGAGGTAGTCGTCTCTATAGCTGCCCACACCAACAACGGACTTCAGCCACAGACTGACACCAAACAATATCCCTGCAAAAACCGGCAGTGATGCAAGCCCATACAATACCCTTTTACTGCCCTTCAGAAATCCTCTTCCGACTGCCAGATACAATATGGCCGTAGTCAGGATCATGCTCTCCAACATTCCCGGAGTACAATTCGTATAAATCCCCAACAGACAAATCACACCAAACGTCATTCCGTGCAGCAGTAAAATCAGTTTCCAGCCCCATGTGCGCAGGCGGTACAGCAGGCAGGTATACAACACTGGATACAGAATCCACAGAAAATACAAATTCTGATACGCTGCCTGATAACCGGCATGGTCAAGCAGGTTCCGGGAGGTCGGGAGGATCGTCCCCCCACGGAGCATTCCTACTAAGAATCCTGCCGCTACGAAACACCCCAGCAGCACGTAGACCCATTTTACCAGTTTCATATAGTTTCCATATAACAGGAACAAAATCACACCGATTCCTATAGCATTATAGAGTAACGTATTCCTAAGATAATCCGCAGTCCACTCTTCCCCTGTCACTTCCGGGAACAGAAGACTCTGCATAAAGATTCCAAATATCGTCAGCGCTGCGGTGATTCCGAACAAAAGAATCGGGAACTGCGGCCTGTGGATACGGTTCAGTTCCTGTCCTGTCTGCACCGGATCTCCCATCTGGCGCACCGCTTCCGCGGCGGCTGCCTGCGGTGCCATGCCCTCTCTCAGATAATCCGCTGTCTGCTCTTCAATATGATTGCCGATTTCTTTACGGATTGCCGCTCTTGCATGGGAATTCTCGATCTGCTCCCCGAGAGCATCCAAATATTCTTGTACTCCTTGATTTTTCTCTTTTCTGTTCATATCCCTATACCTCACAATATTCCACAGTTTTCATCATATCCCCTGGAAACTCAGTACACCGGACACAGCCGTCTGGTACTCCTGCCACTCTTTCTTTTTCTCTTCCGCATGCTTTTTCCCCGTGGGGGTCAAGCGGTAATATTTTCTCGTTTTCCCGGAAGAATTGTCCTCGTATGATACCACATCTTCCTTGCTCTCCAGGGAATGCAGCAGGGGATACAGCGTTCCCGCCTTGAGTTCAAAGACGTTATTGGACTTCGCCCGCAGCGCCTCGATCATCTCATACCCATACATATCCCCCGTCTCCAACAGACGTAAGATCATCATTGCCATACTTCCCTGTACCAGATTCTTGTCAATTGCCATAAGTTTGCTCCTCCTTCTTATTGTAACGATTCCGGAAACCGGTCTATTATATAGGCTATCTATATATCTTATACCACGTTTTGTATCGGCTGTCTATATATTTTAAGAAAATTATTTGTGCTTCCTTTCACAGGTCATCGTATGTTATACTGTCCACAGGCAAATTGCGGTTTAGCAACAATAACTCAACATTTTTATAAAACAAAGGAGGGCATATTTGTTATGCAGAAAATATGGATCGTCGGCTCCCTCGGGCACATGGGGCAGGCACTGATCAGATTATTGGATATGATGGAATATGAATTATACGAGACGGACAAGGACGAGCTGGATATCACGGACGAACATGAAGTCTCCCTCTTCATGCACAGGAACCGTCCGGATGTCGTGATCAACTGTGCCGGTTATCATCCCACGGCAGACGGTGAGCAGGCGGATACCGACATGGCCTATAAAGTCAATGCCGTAGGTGCGAGAAATCTGGCACAGGCCGCAGAGAGCATCCATGCAAAAATGATCCAGATTTCCACGGATGACGTATTTTCCAGCGTATCCGACACACCCTATAATGAATTCGATGATGTGAATCCGGTCAGCCTTTTTGCCAAGTCCAAATACGCCGGAGAGAAATTCGTCTCCCAGCTGATGACCCGGTATGTCATTATCCGCAGTTCCTGGATCTATGGCATCGGCGAGGACTTCCTGAATGAGATTCTGGAAGCTGCCGCTGATCCGGAAGTATCCTCTATGGAATTACGGAACAATGACTGCGCCGTACCCACTTCCGCAGCAGAACTGGCTCGCGTGGTAAAATTCTTCATCGACAACGACCATTACGGCATCTATCACGCCGTATGCAGCGGCGGTTCCTGCACCCGTCTGGAATTTGCAAAAGAGATCCTGCGGCTTGCCGGAAAAGAAGAACAGCTTACTGTTACGGTAAAGGAAGGTGCCCCGGAGAAATATTCCGTACTGGATAACATGATGCTGCGTATCACCGGAATCGACGAACCGGGTGACTGGAAGGCAGCTCTGGCTGCTTATATGAGAGAGACAGGAGGGCTGGAATAGTGGGAAAAACTGATAATATGGAAAAGAAAAACGATCATTCCGCTGAAAACGACAAGAAGAAAATGGGATTATCCACAAAAATCTTTATCTCCCTGCTCGCCGGTGCGATCTGCGGTGTGTTGATCCATTATTATATGCCGGACGGATATTTTAAGGACACGATCCTGATCAATGGCATCCTGTATGTCCTGGGTAACGGTTTCATCCGCCTGATGCAGATGCTGGTCGTACCTTTGGTGTTCTGCTCCCTGGTCTGTGGGGCCATGGCCATCGGTGATACGAAGACGCTGGGAACCGTCGGTGTGAAGACGATCCTGTTCTATCTGTGCACCACAGCGCTCGCCATCTGCGTCGCACTGGGTATCGCCAGCCTGATTAATCCCGGTGTGGGTCTGAATATCGCGCTGCCGGAAGATGCCGCCGAGGTTGCCACCACGCAGGTGGATTTTGCCGAGACGTTACTGAATATCATCCCGAAAAATATCTTTACCTCCCTGGCTGCCGGAGATATGCTTCCGGTCATCTTCTTCGCTTTATTCGTTGGTATCCTGCTGGCCACTATGGGCAACAGAGTATCCACCGTGGCGAACTTTTTCAGCCAGTTCAATGACATTATGATGGAAATGACCACTGCCGTCATGAAGGCCGCTCCCATCGGTGTGTTCTGCCTGATTGCCAAGACATTCGCCGGCATCGGCTTTGACGCTTTTGTTCCGATGTTAAAATATATGGGAAGCGTTATCCTCGCTCTGGCGGTACAGTGTTTCGTGGTATATCAGGTCATGCTGTTTGCCTTCACCCGGCTGAATCCTTTCAAGTTCATTAAGAAGTTTTTCCCGGTCATGACCTTTGCCTTTTCTACTTCGACCAGTAATGCGACGATTCCTCTGTCTATCGATACACTGTATAAAAAAATCGGTGTCTCCAAGCAGATTTCGTCCTTTACCATTCCGCTCGGTGCCACCATCAACATGGACGGTACTTCCATCATGCAGGGTGTGGCCGTGGTCTTTATTGCGCAGGCTTACGGCATTCCCTTAACGCCCACTGCCATTGCCACCGTCATTGCCACCGCAACGATCGCGTCTATCGGTACTGCCGGTGTTCCCAGTGTCGGTCTGGTGACATTGTCCATGGTGCTGACTTCTGTGGGACTTCCTACGGAAGGAATTGCATTGATCATGGGCATCGACCGTATCCTGGACATGCTGCGTACCGCCGTGAACATCACCGGTGATGCGGTATGTACCACCATTGTTGCCAGACAGCAGGGCGCCTTTAATGAAAAGACCTTCCGGACTGATAACTGATTAGATGATTATTTCAAAAAAAAGCTCCCGTCCGCACGGTGTATTTCAAATACGCCTGTATTGGACGGGAGTTTTTTACATCACTTCAGCTTACTCAATTTCGCGGGATTGGCGATCACGATCAGCCGCATGGACATTGTCAGAGGCATCTGCGGATCAATGTTCGTATTGACTTTTTCGCCCTCTATGATGGCAACGACATTGACGGAATATTTCTTACGAAGATTCAATTCGATCAGATTTTTGCCGATCCACTGTGGTCTGACTTCCAGCTCCACCATGGAGACATCTTCCGCCAGTTCAATGATATCCATAAATCCGGAACTCATGAGATTCTTCGCCAGGCGGACTCCCGACTCATTCTCCGGAAATACCACACGGTCCGCGCCCACACGGCTTAAAATCTTGCAATTCATCTCACTGGAGCATTTGGCGATGACGGTCTTCACGCCCAGTTCTTTGCAAAGCATCGTCGCCATGACGCTTTCTTCCAGATGATTTCCCATCGTCACGATGACCACATCCATGTTAGGAATCCCCAACTGCCGCAAAGCTTCCTGATCGGTGACATCTGCACATTTGCAATACGGAATCTCCGCAATCGCAGCATTGACTACTGCCTCTCTGTTGTCTACCGCCAGCACTTCCGCGCCAGCCTCCACCAGTTCTTTTGCCACACTTTTGCCGTATCTTCCCAGGCCGAATACCGCATATGTCTGATTCATTCCCATAATTTTTTCCTTTCTGTATTAGAATTCCTTCCGTATCAACCTTTTTTCAATCCATCTATCCTACGCTGATTTCCTCGGTAGGATTCTTTACTATATTTTTGTTCTTTTTCTGCGTACTGAATGCCACAACCAGAGAAATCGGTCCGACTCTTCCCAGATACATGGTCACAATAATAATCATTTTCCCGAGTGCCGGCAAAGCCGCTGTCAGATTCCTGGTCAGTCCTACCGTAGCGGTGGCGCTGACTGTCTCGTATACTATGTCGATCACATCCGCATCCGTCACCGCCGACAGCAGGATCGTAGACAGCGATGCAATGAGGAAAAACATACTCACGACAGCCACCGATTTGTTCACAGCCTGTTTGGGAATGTTCCTGTGGAACAGTTCCGCGTCTTCCTTATTACGTATGGTGGCAAACATGGATACCAGTAATACAGCGATCGTAACCGTTTTGATACCGCCTGCCGTTCCCACCGGCGAACCACCGACCAGCATCAGCAGTACCGAAATGATCGCCGAGGTATTCGTCAGATCCTGCTGGGGAATCGTGGCAAATCCTGCGGTTCTCGTCGTCACCGACTGGAACAGGGACGCCCGGATTCTCTGTCCGTTCGTAAAATCCTTCATGGTCAAAGGATTATTATATTCAAATACATAAAAAGCCGCTGCTCCGATCAGGATCAACGATACCGTCATGGTAAGCGCAATCTTACTGTGAAGTGTCAGCTGTCGGAAGCATTTTAATTTCTGCGTCCGGATTTTTTTCAGTACACGCAGAACATCCCACCAGACAATGTAACCCAGTCCGCCCAGCACGATCAGCAGTATCGTCACCAGATTGACCATCGGCTGAAACACATAGCCGCACAGGCTGTCTTCTCCCACGATATCCATTCCCGCATTGCAAAAAGCGGAAATGGCATTAAAAATCGAGATCCAGATCCCCCGCAGCCCGTACTCCGGCACAAACACTGTCATGTACAGAAGCGCTCCGGTACCTTCCACTACCAGCGTACCGGTCAATACTTTGCGTAAGAATCTGACAATTCCGGAGATATTATTCAGATTAAACACGTCCTGCAGCATCTGTCGGTTCCCCAGACCCAGCCGTCTGTGCAGTCCCATCATCACACCATACATGACCGTGATTACGCCCAGCCCCCCCAGCTGAATCAGTATCAGGATTATGATCTGTCCCCAGACGCTCCAGGTCGAATACGTCGGTACCGTCACCAGCCCGGTCACACAGATCGACGTTGTCGCAGTAAACAGAGCATCTATATAGGGCACTGCTTCCCCGGTGGCAGAGCTGAACGGTAATGCCAGCAGAATACTTCCCACTGTGATCGCACCTAAAAAACTCAGCATAATCTTCTGCGTGGTAGACAGTTTTATCCATTTTTTCTTGTTCATGTAACACCTTTTCCTGTATCTCTACACATCTTTTATGGTCAAAATTTCAAAACATCACAATCTCTTCATCCCTTGACCACAATAATACGATTATAACACATCTTCGCATAAAAAAACTCCCATTCGGAACAGTTTCTTTTTTACTGTGTCCGGACAGGAGCTTTTTGTTGCTTTTATACCTTGAAGCGGTATCCGACACCCCAGATGGTCTCGATATACTGAGGCTTCGCGGTATCTTTCTCAATCTTCTCGCGAATCTTCTTGATGTGTACGGTTACGGTTGCAATATCGCCGATGGAATCCATATCCCAGATCTCACGGAACAGTTCTTCCTTGGTGAAGACATGATTGGGATGCTCCGCCAGGAAGGTTAACAGATCAAACTCCTTCGTAGTAAAATTCTTCTCCACGCCATCTACATAGACACGCCTTGCCGTCTTGTCGATGCGGATGCCGCGGATCTCGACGATGTCATTCTGCTGCTTCTGGTTCGTACCGACCAGTCTCTCGTAACGAGCCATGTGCGCTTTTACACGGGCTACCAGTTCGCTGGGACTGAACGGTTTTGTCATGTAATCGTCCGCACCCAGACCAAGTCCCCGGATCTTGTCGATATCATCTTTTTTCGCAGATACCATCAGAATCGGGATATTTTTCTCCTCACGGATTCTCTTACATACCTCGAATCCGTCCATCCCCGGCAGCATCAGATCCAGAATGATCAGGTCATAATCTCCCGCCAGTGCCGTCTTCAGACCTTCATCTCCGGTGTTGCAGATATCTACCTTGAAATCACTGAGTTCCAGATAATCCTTCTCCAGATCCGCAATTGCCACTTCATCTTCGATAATCAAAATCTTGCTCATTGTTATTCCTCCGCTTTCCTGTCCGTCTTTGTTTTTATTTTTGTATTCCTTTTCGGTGAACTCTCCTGCTTTTACAGTGAGTCGTTTCTGTTACCTTTTGTTGTCTTTATTTTCTGTTATTATTTTCCCGGCTGTAACTCAATATATTTTCTCAGGACGAAATGCATACAGGTGCCTTCTCCCTCTTTTGCCGTAGCCCATACATAACCGCCATGATCTTCAATGATCTTTTTGACAATGGAAAGTCCGATACCGCTGCCGCCCTGCGCGGAATTCCGGGAAGCATCCGTGCGGTAGAAGCGCTCGAAAATCTTCTGTAAATCCTTCTGGGCGATTCCTTTGCCGTTGTCCTCGATCTCTACCCGGATGGAATCCACCTCGTCGAGAATCCGGATATCAATACGCCCCTGCGGCTTATCCATATATTTTACGCTGTTGCTGATAATATTATTGATGACCTTCTTCATCTGCTCCGGATCCGCTATGACAACCGTGTCAGGAGATACCATATTGGAATAATTCAGCTTGATTCCGCGCTGCTCCAGATCCAGTCCGACCTCTTCCACACAGTCACCAAAATAGTCGGCCACATTGATACGATGGAAATTGTACGGAATCCGGTTGTTGTCGATACCGGAATAGGTAGTCAGTTCGTTGATCAGACGATCCATATCAATTGCCTTGTTATAAATCGTCTTGATATATTTATCCATTTTCTCCGGTGTGTCCGCGACACCGTCCATGATACCCTCCACATAGCCCTTGATTGCTGTAATCGGGGTCTTCAGGTCATGAGAGATATTGCTGACGAGCTCCTTGTTCTGCTTCTCATGCTGGATATTCTCTTCCGTAGACTCCTTCAGGCGCAGACGCATGTCTTCGTAATTCCGGTAGAGATCACCGATCTCTCCTTTGGCATCCGTCTCCAACACATAATCAAAGTTTCCCTCTTTGATCTTGCGCATCGCCACGTTCAACTCATTGATAGGTTCGAACACTCCCTTGTGGATCCACTGCGTCAGCATCATACTGGTGAAGATCAGGATCACGATAATGGCGATAAACATATCGACCAGCAGATGCCTGGAAATCAGGGCATTTACCTTTGTAATAATGAATACACTGCCCGGGGTTCCGTCCCGGAAAGTGAAATCGATCTGTTTGACATATTTTTCCAGTTCATTATAGAAGTATCCGCTGTCGTCCGACAGATTCTCTTCGCCGTAGGCCGGCAGCTTATCAAAGATATTCTGCGCTGCCTCCTCATTGCCCGCGTAGTAAAGCTCGTCACCTTTTCTTACAATAATATAGGTAGACTTTCTCGATACCTCCGCATTCACATGATCGAGATATTCCTTGTCCTCCAGCTTACTACTGTCTTCCTTCGCCTGATCCGCCAGCACATAATAAGCCTGATCCGTGGTATTCGTGAATTCCCTGAAATTCTCCGACATCATGGAATAATCAATGTCTGTCAGACTCAATCCCTGCGAAAAATTCATCAGATAAATGGCAATCATCACAAACGCCATAATCGTCAAAAGCAGTGGCAATAGAATAATACTTAAAAATGTTACCCTTAATCTCGTCTTAAATTTCATAATTCTTCCCTCACTTACGCTAAGTATAGCATAAAAACCGGATTCCTGTGTATAAAGGAAGCGAGAATATCCTAAAAAATTTATAAAGTCTTGGAACTTACAAATTTTGTGTTGACATTATTTTAATTTCATGTATAATAAGTTTATAAGAAATCAGTAATCATTACTATTATCAAGAAAGGAGGGAATCATGGCACGAAAGCACAGCAGACAACGCGAAATGATCAAATCCTTTCTCATGGGACGTAAAGATCATCCCACAGCGGATGTGATCTATTCCAATCTGAAACAGCAGGATCCGAACTTAAGTCTAGGTACTGTCTACCGCAATCTGACACTTCTGTCGGACATAGGTGAGATCTTACGACTCCGTGTCGGAGACGGTGTGGATCATTTCGATGCGGACACTTCCGAACATTATCATTTCATCTGTACGGAATGCGGAAGCGTTATCGATCTGGATATGGATCGTATTGATTCTATTATGGAGACTGCCGGAGAGCGATTCGACGGCAAGATCCGGGGACATGTCACTTATTTCTACGGCACCTGTCCTGCCTGTACCAAGATTGCTACGAAGCCGGCACTTACCTGATTACAATGATAAAGTAAAAGCCGACTTCGTTCCATAAACGATGAGAGCCTTGCAAAGAAGGTTTCCCATCACATATATCGTGCTGATACAGCACACGCAAAAAGAGAAAAAACAAAATATTTCATCAGAGAAAAGGAGAAAAAATTATGGCTAAGTATGTATGTCAGGTATGTGGTTATGTTTATGAAGGAGATGCGGCTCCCGCAGAGTGCCCCATCTGTCACGCTCCCGCTTCCAAGTTCACGAAGCAGGCTGACGAGAAGGTATGGGCTGCAGAGCATGTAGTCGGCGTAGCACAGGGTGCTCCCGAAGATATCATTGCTGATCTGCGCGCCAACTTCCAGGGCGAGTGCTCTGAGGTAGGTATGTATCTTGCAATGGCAAGAGTTGCTCACAGAGAGGGCTATCCTGAGATCGGCCTGTACTGGGAGAAGGCAGCTTACGAAGAAGCTGAGCATGCTGCAAAATTCGCAGAGCTGTTAGGTGAAGTTGTTACCGATTCCACCAAGAAGAACCTGGAGATGAGAGTAGATGCCGAGAACGGTGCTACCGCAGGCAAGTTCGACCTCGCTAAAAGAGCAAAAGAGCTGAATCTCGACGCGATCCACGATACCGTACATGAGATGGCACGTGATGAGGCCAGACATGGTAAAGCTTTCGAAGGACTGCTCAAGAGATACTTTGGCTAAGCTACAAGCCATGCAGGGATAAAATAAAAAGTCACTGGGAGGACATTTATATACTTCCAGTGACTTTTTATTTTAGATTTATACGGCGCCAGCCGTCCATCAGCAAGTCACGCAGTGACTGCGAATGGGTTGCATGGCGCCAGCCTTAGGAGCGCGCCGGTCCTTATACGGTTCCAGAGATCACTAACGTGCTGACACCGGGATTGATCCCCCACGCTCCCGTAACGGGATCCTGGGTGTAAGTCGCTGCGGGTACGGTAATACCTCCTGCAGTTCCGGTAAATAATCCGGTAGTCGTATCATACGTATAGTTTGTTCCCTCTGCCCATGCAGTTCCATTAAAATTCACAGTCAGATTCTCCAATACGGGATTAAAGGTATCCGTGATCACGACACCGGTAGCTGCATCTGCTGCCGTATTACCCAGATTCTGTATCAGGAACGTATATGTCAATGTTCCATTCTCTGTGACAGGTACGGGACTGACGGACTTTGTGATCGTAAGAAGCGGTCCGCTTGCCGCATTTACTGTCTCATTCACAGTAACAGGAGTGACTCCTGCCCCTGCAATCGTCGCCGTATTCGTAATGGAAGCCTCTGCTGCCAGCGGCGCATAAGAGTTCACCTCAGCCTCATAGGTAAGTGTCACATTACCTCCCGCAGGCACGGTAATTCCTGTGATTGTCAGAGGAGGGCCTGCCGTTACAGCCGGTGTTGCCTGTAAAATTCCGTTTGCATAGTATTTTACGGTCCCCGGAATATACGTCAGAGGTGTCAGTTCTCTGGCATTAAACAAATACTCTCCCAGATTATCCGTTACTGTAATTCCGTTAAATGCAGTAGTGCCTGAGTTCACAATGCTGATCACATACGTCACATTTTCATTCTGCCCGTAGGTATCCCGCACTGCTGTCTTGGTTGCAGACAATACCTCCGTGATCTCACCCACTGCTATATTGGAGTTTGTAATCTCATTTCCATAGCGAAGCTGCGCCTGGTTCGTAAATCTAGCCATATATTTTTGTATCCTTTCATTGTATTTGGATTTACTATAATATATGACTGTTTTTAAGAAAGTTGACGGATTCTGTCACTGCATTTCTTGACTTTCCTCTTCCACCTCCGTATGATGGAATCACAAGCATTCACTTGCGCTGCCCCAAAAATAATGAGGATTCGTATGAAGAAAAAAGTATTTAACATCATCCAGATCGGTGACAAAAGTAACCGTCTGAGCCGGCTCTTTGATATTTTTATTGCTATCGTTATCTGTGCAAATATTCTGGTGACTTTTCTGCAAACCTTTGATGAGCTTGCTTTTTTATTTCCGGTATTTCACGTGGTCGAGGTTATTACTATTCTGATCTTCTGTGTGGAATATATCCTGCGGATCTGGACTGCGGACTATCTATATCCTGATAAAAACGAGTTCCGCTCCCGGCTGCGGTTTCTGATCTCCTTCGACGGCATTATCGATCTACTGACAATTTTACCCTTTTTCTTCCTGTCCGGCATGGTCATCTTCCGGATGCTGCGGGTGGCGAGGATCTTCCATTTGTTCCGCCTGAATGCACGGTATGATTCTTTCAATGTCATCACTACGGTATTGTATGAAAAACGCAATCAGATCATTTCCTCCGTATTTATCGTCCTAATCCTGATGCTCGCCAGCAGTCTGTGCATGTACAGCGTGGAGCATGATTCCCAGCCGGAAGTATTCCGCAATGCTTTCAGCGGCATCTGGTGGAGCATGTCAACGCTGCTCACCGTAGGCTACGGTGACATCTATCCCATCACCACACTAGGCCGGATCATGGCGATCTGTATCGCCTATCTCGGTGTCGGTGCTGTGGCTATCCCCACCGGTATCATCAGTGCCGGTTTCGTGGAACAGTACCAGCGCAAAAGCAGTCTCTCTAATATTAAAGAAGCAGATATTCATGAGATCGCCGAGATCTTCGTAGATAAACGCTTCGCCGGAAAATCCGTGGAAGAAATGGAAGAGGCAGAACAGGTCACGATCTTCCTCATTCTGCGGGAGGATCTGTCCATTCTGCCTCAAAAAGATACGATATTAAAATTAAATGACATTATTGTCATTCGCGGAGAGAATTCCTAACAATAGTGAAGACTGCCTCTTTTGCAGGGGCAGTCTTTATTATTTGTGATACTTATTTAGCTTCCACGGTTTCCGTAGTTTCTGTTGCCACTGTTTCACTTTCTGCGGTTTCAGCCTCGACATTCTCGGTCTCCATCGCAGTTTCCGTTGTCTCGCTTTCCGTTATCGTAGTATCTGTAGCTTCGGTGCTTTCTGTCTCTTCAGCAGTCTCCTCCACCTCCACCAGATCCTCCAGTGTATAATTGAAGCCTGTCACCACGTTGGTGGCCACGACATACACTTTCATTTCCGAGGGAAATGCAATGTAATACTGGCTGGTCATGGAATTCAGATTACCGACATTAATGATCACGCTGCGATCTGCGGTCTCGTACTGAATGGTACGCTCCGGATCTGCCAGTCCGTACTGCGACATATCCGTCACATTCTCAATCACCTGATCTGCCTTTAACGGTGCCACCTTCAGGATCATCGCCTTGATCCGATCCTGGTTCAGATTAAGGGAATGGTCGTCCGCATAGTACCAGGTATCATCCTCTTTTTCAAAGGCATAGGTCTCTCCCTCATATACATAGCGGAAGCTGGTAATATCATCGGAGTTCACATCCAGCACCGTCTCCTGTGTATCCTCGGTGGTGGACGTCGCAGAAGATGCATTTTTATTATACTGGCGGATGCCCAGGAATGCTGCCGCCAGCACCACCAGTGCCAGCAGCATTCCAATCATCTGTCTTTGTTTCTTTTTCATATCTATAAACTCACGCCTTTCACAATTATTTCTTCCGTCTGCCAAACCAGATCACGAATCCGGCGATCATACAACCGACGGGAAGGATCACAGTAACCAGCAGCCCCAACAACAGAATCTGTGCGGAATCCACTACCAGATTAGAGACCTCATAGCTTTTTACCGGAATGGATACCGAGGTCTCATGCTCTGTCATTCCACTGAATGTATTGGTGAACAGGGTCAGGTTCGCACCGCTGACAACAGAATTTGCATCATCCGTGAACAGCTGCTCGCAACCGTACACGACCAGTGTAGCATCCCCATCATCCAAAGTCTTTACTGCCTCAACACCTAATGCGAAGGGACCATTCACATCATTTTCACCCTGTGAAAAATCCTGTGTATTGTTGACATCCTGTTTTGCAAAAGAGCTGTCGGAGGTGCTCAGGAACACATCATAGGTAATATCGCCGGTAACTGTCTCGTCGGTACTTACTTCCTCCGGGACGATGATGCCCTGAGAATACGGCAGGAACAGATATTTTCCGTAAGTGCCGGAGGTATAACTGTCAGAGCTCTGTGTCGGCAGGATATAATACGGACTTCTGTAGTAGCCGTTGGAATCATTCTCAACTACCAGTCCTTTGGCAATACTCAGATTCATGTAGCTTAAGATAGCATCTATATTGGGTGTCTCCTCATCGGTATAACCGGTTACCAAGATGACTTTTCCACCGTTGTCCAGATAGTCGATCACCTTATCCTTATCATCGGAAGAGAAATCGCTGGTGGCACCGTTGATGAACAGACAGGCCGCATCGTCAGGGATAGCATCCAGATCCATCAGATTCACGGTCTCATAATCCACATTTTCCTTGTTCAGTGCGGATGTAAAAGTGTTACTTAAACTCAATTCGTTATGTCCTGTTGTCATATATACCTTGGGCATATCATCATTTAACACATAATCCAGCGCACTGGTGATCTGTCCTTCGCCATCATAACCGGTGGTCGTGGTGTTATAACTGTACGTCGAATAGTCAAAATCATAGGAAGACTCATAGACATCGTTGTAATCAATGACCTTGCTGCGCTTGTCGCTGACCACGATCAGGCTGTTCGTACTGATGTTGCCGGTGGTGTACTGGGTATAGAACATCGGGTTAACGGTAGGATCCACATATTCCACGGTGATATGATCCGACAGATCATCATATCTCTGTAAAGTCTGCCGCAGTGTGGTATCCTGATTGTCCTGATTTACCAACACATAGATTGTCACATCATCCTGCATATTTTTCACATAGTCAACGGTCTGATCCGTCAGGGAATAGAGCTTCTGGCTCGTCATGTCGATCGCTGTCCAGCTAGAAGGCATCTCGCCCATGATAATATTAACGACTACTACCAGCGCTACCGCTACGGCGATCATACCGGTACTGTAAGCACTGAAGCTTAAGTTCTTCACGGACATGCTGTAACGGCGCTTCTGAATGGATTGTACGGTCAGGAACAGTACCAGCGCCGTAACGGATGCATAATATACGATAGAAGATACATCCAGTGTGCCGTTCAACAGGTTGGAAAACGGTGTGTAAAGGTCAAAGCAACGCAGCAGCTTTGTCAACAGATTGCCGGTACTGGAAATAATGGAGCAGATGGAATCCATCATATATCCCAGGAACAATACTAAAAAAGTAAGTACTGCTGCGATGACCTGGCTCTCTGTCACGGAAGACAGGAACAGACCGATGGCAATGGCGGTCATCCCGAAAAGGAAATATGCCAGGATCGACAGGTAAGCCTCTCCCATGGGAACACTGCCGTACTGCGCCATGATCAGCGGGTAAAAGCAGATGATCGCTACGGGAATAGCAAATATAGTTAACAGCGCCAGGAATTTTCCCATTACAATGCCGCCTACGGACACCGGTGCCGTCAGGATCAGCTGATCCGTCTTGCTCCGCTTTTCTTCCGCCAGGATACGCATGGTCAGGATCGGCACGGTCAGCATGAATAGAAAGGTAACGCTGGATACCACATACGCAAAATAAGGATATCCATTCATCAGGTTATAAACGCTGAAATACAGTCCCAGGAAAAACAGGGTGACTGCAATAAATAAAAATCCGATAAAGGAACGGAAATAGGATTTCAATTCTCTCTTATAAATGGCTAGCATATTATTCCGCCTCCTTTGTAGTTACAGTTTCTTCGGCTTCCGGTTTTTTTTTTTTTGAGAATAGTTTGTGCTTCTCCGGCTGTGTGGGTGCTACATCCTCGGTCAGTTCCAGGAAGATGTCTTCCAGAGTCTTCTCCGCATGGGTCATCTCTAAAATGGGCAGCTTTGCTTCTGCAAGTGCATAGAATACCTGCTCTCTGACATCGGCGTTTTCCTTGGAAATTACCTTTAATTTTGCTATTTCTTTGGGTGCCTCGGTATTCTCTTCGATCCGGTCGATCTGCGGGATCTCCTGCAATGCAGTCTTCACTGCAGCGGTGCTTCCCTTTACTTCCAGGTCCAGTTCCATGGAGCCGCTCATAAGCTTCTGCAGATTCTCCGGAGAATCGCTGGCTACCAGCTTACCGTGGGCTATGATCATAATATGATCGCAGACTGCGCTGACCTCCGACAGAATATGGGAGCTGAGGATCACAGTATGATTCTCCCCCAGCTTGCGGATCAGATCACGGATCTCGATGATCTGTTTCGGATCCAGACCTACCGTGGGCTCATCCAGAATGATGACCTCAGGGTAGCCAAGGATTGCCTGCGCCAGTCCGACTCTCTGCCTGTAACCTTTTGACAGGTTCCTGATCAGACGCTGCTGCATATCGGTGATCTGCGTCATTTCCATGACCTCGTCAATCTGCTGCTTCCGCTCTTTTTTCGGCACTTTTTTCAGTTCTGCCACGAATTCCAGGTATTCTCTGACAGTCATGTCAACATACAGCGGCGGAAGCTCCGGCAGATAACCGATGGCACGCTTTGCCTCCTCCGGATCTTTTTGGACATCTTTGCCATCGATGGTCACAGTACCCTCCGTGGCTGCCAGATAACCCGTGATGATGTTCATGGTCGTGGATTTACCTGCGCCGTTTGGACCAAGAAAGCCGTAAATCTGTCCCTTTTCCACACGAAAAGAGAGATGATCTACGGCAATATGGTCACCATATTTTTTTGTAAGATTGCTTACTTCTATCATATTTACCTCCCGGATATGGTGTGCTCCCCCACCTGATATCTACGGTACCCAGAACTGATACCTACGGATTGTTCCGTGCTGCGCACTCTCACAATCCGTAAAACATTCGGAATCCTCTGATTTGCTACGCAAATCGCTACTTCCTCATGTTTTACGGGTGTAAAATTCAACCGCTTTATCATGCAAGCATGAACAGCGGTTAACCTTTACACCCTTGTATCAGTATATGTCTCAAATGTCATGAAAAGGTGAAACATTTGTGAAAAATCTGTGAAACCACAACCCTTAAAGCTTCGTCACGGTCAGAGAAATGCTTAAATTTCCTGCCTCCGCCGCCAGATGCAGCGGCAGCTTCTCCACAGGAATATCTTCAAAAATAAACTCCGGATCACCGGATGCGGCCGACTGGAATAAGAAAAGTACTCCGTCCACATAGATCACCACTTTTTTCTGATTGCTGTAAATTGTCAGGGAAAGTAATCCATTCTCCTGGCGATGCAGGGTGGAAAGTGCCGGATAGAGCACCGGTTCGCTGCTCCACTTCGCCTGATAATAGTAATATCGCTCTGTCAGTGTCCTGCCGTCCGCCGAAAGGAGTGCTTCCGCCACTTCTCCCGGTAATCCACGATACATCGGAAGATTTTCCGATCTTATCCACAGGTCACCCGTGAGGAATCCACATCTTCTGCACAAGCTATAAAACCGGCTCACTGAACGACTATCCTGCCCACCTGTCCCGGTACCGGTTCCTTCCAGCCGGATCACATTTACCCCCATCCGAACCAGCCGTTCCAGATCCCTTCGTACCTGCTCCACCCTCGTCCCGGCATCACTGATCTGCGGGGGAAGCCGGTAGACTACTTCATGTGGCAGAAACTCTTTTTCATTGAGAAAGATTCCCTTTTTATCGATGACATGCACGTCATAAATTGCCAGTTCCTGCTGCCAGAATACTTCCGTCGTGTCCGTCATTTCTTCAATACTTCCGGCCTTTTCCTCATCCGCAGTAACTCCGGCCTTCTCTCCATACTCCGCAGCACTAAACCTCCCCTGTGCTTTTACCCGATAGACATACGGATCCCGCATGCCGTCCCACAGATGGGGCCGCAGCAACAGCGCCGTCATGGAATCCGCTTCTTCCGCAGAATATTCTCCATGAAAAACAAGGCGTCCGCCCTCCGCTTCTTCCCAGATTTCAATCTGTAATGCGGACTGTAGACGCCCTATGTCTTCCGGCAGCAGAAACTCCAGATAAGCCTTGCCGTTTTCCAGTTTTATTGTAATTCCAAGATCCTCCCGCATCTGCATCTCTCTTTTCCTGCCTTTCGCATTCTGTTACCAAGAGTTTTTGCAAAATACGGCTTCTTTATGCTTTCTGTAAATTTTCCAGAATTTACAGCATCCCCCCAAAGTTTGTTGATGATAAATCCGTCGTACCAGTTCATGATCTCCAGAAATAAAATGCAGTTGTAATTCTTTTTCAGTCAAAGTATCATAAATACTGGTACAAATTCTATTTCACAAGAGGATAACCGCATGATTTATTGGATTTTAGCTACGTTGACCGCATTTTATATCAAAGGGCTGTGTGGATTTGCCAATTCCTTGGTATTCAGTTCTGTCTTAAGCTTCGGCATCACGAATGCCAATATCTCCCCGGTAGAGGTCATTCTGGGTTACCCGTCAAATCTGATCCTTGCTTTCAAAAAGCGCAAATTTTTAAAGGCTCGGATATTTGTTCTTCCTGCATTATTTATTTTAGTGGGAAGTCTCCCCGGTGCCTTTGTATTGAAATACATTGATGCAGATATTGTAAAAATCATATTTGGCCTGGTAGTCATCGGCATGGGCATCCAGATGTGGATTCAGGAGATTCATGCCAACAAAAAAGAGACTTCTTCCGATAAAAAAGTCTCCTCTGTTTTTATGGTTATCATTGGTGTGTCTGCTGGGCTGCTCTGCGGCATGTTCGGTGTCGGCGCACTGATGGCCGCCTATCTGACCAAGGTATGTCCCGATAATGATACCTTCAAGGCGAATATCAGTGCGGTGTTTGTCATCGAAAATACTTTCCGCATCTGCCTCTACGGTATTTTAGGTCTGATTCATTTGGAAACCCTGCGCCAGGTGGTCTGCCTGTGGCCCGTTATGTTACTGGCTCTGTTCCTGGGCATGAAAAGCAGTAATCACTTAAATGAGAAAACAGGCCGTAAAATCGTGATCCTGTTGCTCATCTTATCCGGAATCGTGCTGGTGGTAAAAAGCCTATAGCATTTCCGGGCATCCGGATTACGACCAGTACTGAAGCAGATCTTCCGAATCAACCACCAGTCCCAGATTCATGGAGATGATTGCCAGTGCCGGTTCCTCCAGCTCCTTTGTACCTCTGGTCAGATCTCTGGGAACCACTACCCGGAAGTCCCGGTTGGCACCATCAAAAGCGGTATTCAGGACACAGCAGTCTGTCATACATCCGGTCAGCACAATCGTACGGATTCCCAGATTTCGAAGCAGCAGCTCCAGATCGGTAGGATAAAAAGCGCTCAGCCTCTTTTTGGTGCTCACAATATAGTCCGTATCCTTCACTTCTATGCTGAAGTTATTCCATCTGGTTCCTTCTTTTGCATGATCCGCTATGCCCGGAATTTCTCCCACAACATAGGGAAAGGTAATTCTCCATGCTGAAGGATACAGTTTTTCATCTGCGCCGTCCGCTCTTACAACAGATCTGACATGAATAATGGGAATTCCCTTTTTCCTGCATTCTTCCGTAAAATGATCAATCGGTTTTATAATCTCCCGGGCTCTGGGCGCAGGGCAGGGGCAGTCCGGATCCTCCGAAAGATGTCCTTCATGCATGTCAATCGTAATCACCGCTGCATGATCTTTTCCAAGAAACACCTCTTCCATTTCTTTCGTAACCGGTCTTCTGATTCCATTAAAATATGCTTCCATAGCTTTACCTCCTACTATTGCCTGTCAGCTTCCAGGCGGAACTTTTTCCTTGCAATTTCTACGATCAGATCCGATGTTCCATCTACTCCCAACAGAGAACTGTCGATCAGAAGCTGTCTGCTGTTGACACCTTCAAAATCATTTCCCGTGATCAGCTGATAAAAATCTTCCCTTGCTTTGTCTACCTTTGCAATGTAATTCATCGCTTTTTCATGTGACAGCCCTAATTCTTCTTCACAGTTTTTCAGGCGTTCCTTATATGGTGCAAAAATAAAAACACTGAGAATATTCCTGCGATATTTCAAAATTTCATCAGCACATCTTCCGATGATCACGCAGTCTTCATAGTCCGCATGTTCCATAATGATACTTTTTTCTACCTCGAACACCTGCTTCTGCCTTCTTGACTTGCCAAGTCCTAAAGGATACATCATTTTGTCAAATGTATTTCCAAACATGTGCCCGTCAAACTCGGAAAGCTCTTCTATGGTATCTCCAATAATAGGCGAAGAAGACTCAATAATCTCTCTGTCATAATAATGATATCCCAGTTTCTCTGCCACTTCTTTTCCGATGGCTCTGCCAAGACTGCCAAACTGTCTCGTTATGGTGATGCAGCATCTTTCTGCCATATTCACGCCTCCTTATACCGCCAGATATTTCTTGATGGTATCATCTGATATATTTTCTATCCTGCCGCTGTCCACAATACTTCCTTTATGCATGATCATATAGTCATCCGCAAACTTTCTGGCAAAATTGATATTCTGCTCTACCAGTATGATTGCCACATTCATGTCTGCGGCCACCCTTTTCAGAATATGTACCATTTCCTCTACAATATTGGGCTGAATTCCTTCTGTGGGTTCATCCAGCATCAGATATTTAGGATCTGCCATAAGGGCTCTTGCTATAGCGAGCTGTTGCTGCTGACCGCCGGATAAAACACCGCCTTTACGGTTCATATGCTCCTGTAATGCCGGAAAATATTCCAGCACCCAGTTGATCTGATTGACCAGAGTCTTTCTCTCCGCAGTTTTCGGTCTGCCCTGCATCCCAAGCTCCAGATTTTCACGTACGGTAAAATAGGGAATGATCTCACGTCCCTGGGGCACATAGGCAATACCTTCCGCCACACGCACATGGGGCTTCTTTTTGGAAATATTTTTTTCGTCCAGCAGAATTTCTCCTTTTGCCATCGGCAGAAGCCCGATCATTCCTTTCAATGTGGTAGTCTTTCCCACACCGTTTCGACCCAGTAGAACCAGCTTTTCTCCGGGTTCTACCTGAAAGGAAATATTCTGTACGATTTCGCCCATTCCATAATTGATACTGGCATTTTTTATCTCTAACATACTTATTCCTCCTCTGCTTCTTCCGGAGTTTTCAGGTAGACAGAGATGACCTTTTTATCCTTTTCAATGACATCAAAGGTATCTTCTGCGATTTTTTCACCCATATGCAATACTGTGACGATATTAGAAATCTGCCTTACAAAGTCCATGTCATGTTCCACTACCAGTAAGGTGTGACGGCCGGCCAGTGATTTGATCAGTTCACCGGTCTTATAGGTCTCTTCATCTGTTAGTCCGGCTGCCGGCTCATCCAGGATGATGATCCCGGAGTCCTGCGCCACCACCATACCGATCTCCAGCCACTGACGCTCTCCGTGGGAAAGGTCTGAAGCCCTAAGCTCCGCTTTATCTGCCAGATTGATCAATTCCAGTACTTCTGATATCTTTTCCTGTATCTGCTTTTTTACTTCCTTGGACTGAAAAAAGGTATTACGGATATTGCGGCTGCTTTTTACTGCCAGTTCAATATTTTCACGTACCAGTAACTCACTAAATATATTGGGTCCCTGGAATTTACGGCCTACACTGTATTTTGATGCGATCACTGCCGGCTCTTTTGCGGTAATATCTTCACCAGCCACAATGACCTTACCAGCCGTCGGTTTCGTTTTTCCGGTGATAATGTCCATAAGTGTAGATTTTCCGGCACCATTTGGCCCAATGATGACACGAATGTCACCTTGTTCAACAGACATGGACACATTAGTCAGTGCCCGGAATCCATTAAAAGTAACCGACACATTTTCCAGACGAATTGCCTCACTCATGAGCTGTCGCCTCCTTTTTCGCACGTTTCCGGTTTTCCAACAGCTTGATCATTTTTCCTACGATGCCCTCAGGCATAAAGAACACTACCAGCACCAGAATCACACCAAGGATAAACTGCCAGCTGTCAGTGAAAATCTCGGAAAGAAAGGATTTCCCCAGGTTGACCAGCAGACATCCCACAGCAGCTCCTGTCAGATTACCCCGTCCGCCAATGGCCAGCCAGATGATCATGGTCGTGGAAAAAGTAAGTCCGGCGTCGGTAGCTGAGATCATTCCGTTCATCGGCGCATACAGAGAACCTGCAAATCCGGCGATCATACCACTGATGGTAAACAATACAATCTTGATATTTGCGGAATTATATCCCAGAAAATCTACTCTGGCTTCATTGTTTTTTACCGCCTTTGTGATCTTTCCAAATTTGGAATTGGTGATAAATCTGCAAAGCAGATATACCAATACCAGGCACACCAGCACCAGATAATACATCTGCTTCAGTTTCAGGCTGGAACCGTCTCCCAGATACAGCTTAGGCACACCTCCGATTCCGTTGGTGCCTCCGGTAAATTTCTGTCCCGCCTGGATCAGCAGTTCAAATACTTCGCATAAGGCCATGGTGATCAGGGAGAAATAGATACCCTTGATCTTGCTGGAAAAAATAAACCAGCCAAGTACTGCTGCCAAAAGCCCCGGTACTGCAATGGCAAAAAAGTTATACGAGAAATTGTTTCCCAGCAGTTTTGCTACAAGCGGCAATTCCGTAACACCCAGACTGGACATATACATTGGCACACCCTCTCTTGACACCAGGGATATTGCTGCAATATATCCTCCCAGTCCGAAGAATACGCCCTGTCCCATATTGATCAGTCCACCATACCCCCATGTCAGATCCAGGGAAAATGCCAACATGATCAGGCACATGATCCTTCCTACCATCGTGATCCGTAAGATACTTCCAAAGAAAGGATAGAAAATGAAAAAGGCAAGTAACAAAGCATCTATAATATAGCAAATATTGATTTTTTTCTTCATGATGTTGCCTCCTTACCGTTTCTCTTTTACAAAAATGCCTTCCGGACGAATACGGATCAGAACAATGATGACAATAAATACAAGAAGTTTCGCCAACACAGAATTCGTATATCCGCCGATCAGGGATGTGGATTCTCCGATTCCCAGAGATGCTACCACGGTTCCCAGGAAAGAATCCGCTCCACCGACGCATACCGTCATGAAGGAGTCCAGCAGATAGGAAGTTCCCATGGTAGGGGTAATAGACTTCAACGGAGCCAGTAACGATCCGGCAACGCCGGTAAGTGCACAGCCATAAGCAAAGGTAAAGGTATCGCAAAAGCTTGTATTGACTCCCAGACACTCTGTCATATCTCTGTTCTGTCCAATGGCTCTGATCTTCTTCCCCAGAGAAGTGAGATAGAAGATCAGTATCGTGAGTACAAACATCAAAATAGTAATACCAAATACCCAGACATTATAGGTCGGAATAATAGCTCCCAGAATCGTAACTGATCCCTTTACCGGCATAGATACGGATTTCCCGATGGAGGTAAACAGGAATTTCATTCCCTCCTGCAGGATCAGGGACAATCCGAAGGTAGCAAGCAATGTTTCTTCCGGTCTGGAATATAATGGCTTGATTATGATCTTTTCAATAATGACACCCAGCACAAAGGTAGCAATAAAGGATACCAGAATGCAGACCAGAAACGACTGGTGCAGCTCATTCAGCATCAGGTAGGAGACATATGCTCCTACCGTGACGAGTTCCCCATGTGCCAGATTAAATAATTTCATCTTTCCGCATATGATAGCCATTCCAAGCGATACCATCAGCAGGGTTGAAAAGGACATCATACCGTTTACAATCAGAGGGATTAGTTTATCCATAGTAATCTCCATTCCGCATACGACTCCTTCCGTCGGAGGAATCGCAAATCAAATTTCAAATTTGATTCTGCGATAAGGGCTGCTTTGTGACGCCTGCGGCACAAATAGCCGTGTGAATAATAAGCTATCATGCTTATTGTTCATACTATTATTCTCCAAAGGGAAGTGGTGCGATCAGTTCTTCCTGTGAGTAAAGGATCTTAAAGTCTCCGTTTTCAGCTTCTGCAATGTAGATAGGCACTGCAAGATGATGATTTTCCTTATCAAATACAACCGTTCCGTCCGGTGCATCCACACTCAGTCCGGAGAAAAGATCTGCCAGAGCTTTACCACTGGAGTAATCATCCGTCATTCCCAGTACTTTTGCCAATGCTTCCACACCGATATAAGGAACTGCACTAGCGGATGCAGGAACAGAGCCGTCACTAAATCTTGCCTTATAAGCCTCTACAAATGCATCGCTCTGTTCTCCCCCCACTGCCGGGAAGTAATCATAGCATGCGATCATGCCTTCTACGTTATCCCAGCCTGCTGCGGTAGCTACCAGATCATCCAATGCCACATTGACACAGGTAATCCCCATATCTGCCAGTCCATAGTTTGCATACTGCTTATAAAATGCTGTCTGGCTGTCACCTACCAGATCACAGAACACAACATCCGGCTTTGCGGAAATAATATTGGCAATGACAGAAGAATAATCAGTATCTCCAAGAGGTACATATTCTTCACCTACTACTGTACCGCCTGCATTTGCCAGAAATTCCTTTGCCTGTGTGTTGGTGCTTCTGGGATATACATAATCATTACCAATAAAATAGAAATTTTTACCGTAGTTCTCTACTGCCCAGGGTACCAATACGGAAGACTGCTGATTGGGAACCACACCACAATAAATAATGTTATCTGAATATTCCTGACCTTCATAACTGATAGGATATACCAACAGGTTGTCATATTCCTCTACCACACTGAGTACTGCTTGACGGCTGGAGGAAGAACAGCATCCCACGATCGCTACAACATTGTCCTCCGTGATCATCTTCAATGCTTTTTCTGCCGCCAGAGAAGGTTCTCCATTATAATCTTCCGATACATATTCAATCTGCTTTCCGTTAATTCCTCCGGCTGCATTTACCTGCTCTACTCCCAGTACAGCACCATTGTACATACATTTTTCAAGGGTTGCTTCCGAACCACCAAAGGAAAATAACAATCCGATCTTAATCGTATCTTCCGAGGACTCTGTGGTGCCTCCGGACGTTGCAGCCGCCACTGTTGTACCCGTACCGGATGCTGTCGCATCTTCTGCGGAAGAACCGCATCCGCTGAGCATTCCTACCATTAATCCAACGGAAACCATGCAAGCCAAAAATTTTTTCATCTTCTTCATAATCTGTTTCCTCCTCTTCTTTTCGGTAAAAAAAAGCAGGCAGCGAAGTTATTAAGCTCCGTTGCCTGATACGCATTTTATACCATCCGTTTTCCGACACGTCAACCTTTTTTCTGAAAATTTGCTTTGTCTCTTGCTTTTTTGTGCATTTTGTGGTTATATTGTTATCATTCAAGTATGCAAAGTGCATATTGCATTCATACGACAAAGGTGTCAGGGATTATCCCGGCACCTTTTTTGTTGTTAGAAACGGAGGTTACTTATGGTTACCGTAAAAGATATTGTGGAACTGGAATATTTTAAAAATCATGGCATCTCGCTGTTAGGCGGTGCCTCCGGATTGATGCGTGAAGTGTCCGCCGTCAATCTCATCCAGCTTTTTACTTTCGATCAGTGGATGCGTGGAAAAGAGGTTCTTCTCGTCAACGGCGTTGGTCTCCATCTTGATCAGGCAGCCAATATTACAACCATTATTGATAAGGCTTATAAAAAAGATGTGGCCTGCATCATTTTTATGAAAAATCACTTCCTGTCTTCTATGCCGGAGGTGGCCATTTCCTACGCAGATGCCATCGGGTTCCCGATTTTCTGGATTCCTTCTGAACCACCTTTCAGTGAATCCATCAGTATTATCTGCGACTATGTATCCACAAAACGATCCCAGGAAAAAAGCATCTCTGACCTCACCCGCAGTCTGCTGCTCTATGACACGGAAATGGACTCTTCCCTGATCCGTCAGCAGCTTCATGATCTGAAGTACACCGCTCCCGGGTGCCGCGTCATAGTCTTCAGAACGGAAAACTCATCTGTCTCTGAGAATCCGGTTCTTCTGAACAAGATCTACCGTAAAATATCCCAACATCTGCCGGTGTTCTGTCCTGACGAAAAGAATGCACCCCTGTACCTGATCACCAAAATGCGGTTAACAGTACTACTGCCCATAAAGGAACTATCTGATCTGCAGCGCTTTATGCAGAAGCTTCTTGAGAATCTGTCACAGGATGATAAAAAGATTCCTTTGAAAATAGGCTGCGGAAGATATTATACGCAGCCAAAGAACTATAAGAAAAGCTACCAGGAAGCCTGCCATTGTCACAAAGCCTGCCCTGACGGTAAGAGTACTTATCTGGCGTATGAGGATCTCGGTCTGCTGCAGTTATGTATTGATACCTCCTATCCTGAATATATCGTTGCCTATATTCAGAAAAAGCTTCATCCCATTGTGGAATACGATCTTGCCAATCATTCGGAATTATTGCACACGCTTACTGTACTGGCGGAAAACAACTTTAATATCTCCCATGCGGCCCAGCTTCTCTATGTCCACCGGAATACCATGATCCAACGGGTTACCAGAATCTGTTCCCTTTTGGATTGTGATCTGGAGGATCACAATACCAGACTGGAATTATCTGTGGCTCTATATCTGAATAAATACTACAAAGTGCAGAATGTCTCCTGAACACCGCAAACTAATATGCAATTTGTACATTGCGATTTTCAAGTGCTCCTGTTACAGTGGAATTGGCAAAGGTGCTGTGGATACCTTTGCTAATTTTATTTTGGGAGGTAATTGTGTATGAGTAAGAGATTTTGGGAATGGGAACCAGCATTTGAAATTCAGCCTGAAGAATGTGCTTTTCTGATCATTGATATGCAAAAAGGCTTTGTCGATGCCGGTGCTCCGCTGGAAGTGCCCATGGCAAGAGAGCAGGCTCCTGCTATCGCTGACTTTGCAGACTTTTGCCGGTGCCATAATGTTCCCGTTCTGTATTCCAGGTTCGCCTACAATAAAGATAACACCTACGATTTTTATTACCGCATGGCTCCCCAGCGGGGACTGCGTGAGGATGCGGACGGCAATGATTTCGATTATCCTAATCCGGAGACCGCTATCTCCGATCTCGTAGAGCCGGTGGAAGGCGACATCATTTTCGATAAATACGGATATGATTGCTTTGCCTTTTCTTCTCTGGGAGAGGAATTGGAAAAAAGAAACATCAAGACACTGATCATTGCCGGAACTGTGGTCAACTGGTGTGTCGACAGTACCATTCGCAGTGCCTACCATCAAAAATACAATGTTGTTGTCGTGGCTGACGGTGTCAGTGGCTGTGACCAGGCAGGACTTTCCGGTGACATGTGGCAGACCATAGAGCTGGATCACTTTGCAGAAGCTTTCGCCCGCGTTCTGACGGCTGAAAATCTGAAAAAAGAGATGCTTTCGCATCTCTCCTGAATAGTTACCTGAATATGATTATTCATGCAGTTGTCCGTCAACAATCCTGACGATCCGTTTGGCGGACTGTGCTACGCCCAGGTCGTGGGTGATCATGACGATGGTGTTGCCCATATCGTTCAGTTCCCGGAACAGCTTCAGTACTTCCTTACCGCTGGTCTGATCCAGAGCACCGGTAGGCTCATCCGCTAACAGGATCGCCGGCTGTCCTACCAGTGCTCTGGCAATGGATACTCTCTGCTTCTGTCCACCGGACAATTCGTTGGGCTTATGTCCGATACGATGATCCAGCCCCAGCAGTTTGATAGTATTTTTACACTTTTCTTCTGCTTCCTCATGAGTCATGCCACGCATCAGCAGGGGCATGATAATATTCTGCATGACATTATAGGTCGGGATCAGCTGATAGTTCTGGAAAATGAACCCGATCTTCTGGTTGCGTACCATGGTCAGATCGTCCTCCTTGGTCTTGTGGATTGCCATGCCATCCAGATAATATTCCCCACTGTCCATCACATCCATACAGCCGATCATATTCATTAACGTAGTCTTACCGGAACCGGAAGGGCCTAAGATTGCCACATATTCTCCCTTATTTACCTGAAAATTGATGTCCTTCAGGATCGGCAGACGCTCCTCTCCCAGCATATAGCCTTTATTTATATTTTTCATGGTGATCATTGCGTTTTCCATCATAATCCTTACACCTTTCGCACTACTCCTGATTTAAAGCTTCTACGGGGATCAGTCTTGATGCCTTATATGCCGGATAGAAGCCGAAGATGCTTCCGGTGAGGACACCAAACAACAGCGACAATACTGCACCCTGTACCGACAGGGACACTCTCACGTTGAACAGCTGCACGAATGGCGTAATTCCAAGAGCCACCAGCACCCCCAGTGCCGCTCCTACCAGACTGGTAAAACTTGCCTCCAATAAAAACTCCAACAGGATATCCTTTCGGGAGCAGCCCAGTGCTTTCAGAATACCGATCTCGTTGGTACGCTCCTTGATGGATACAAACAATACATTCATAATGCCGATACCGCCGACAATAAATACGATCACCGCCATGGAGATCAACAGTAATGTCAGTGTCTCGTTGGAAGCAGAGGCTGCCTCCATCTTGCTTCCGGCATCGCTGATGGTAAATGTGGTGTTGGGATAACTTTCTTTTAAGGCACTCTCTACCCCTGTCATTACGGTGTCCACCTGATTCACATCTTCTGCGACCACGGTAATGGTTGGACTAATGCTCGTACCGGTAATATATTTGATGCCGGTTTCGTAAGGTACATAGATCGCCGTATCCGGGCTGATGCCGGATGCCACAGTTCCCATCTCGGATAGTACCCCTGACACTATATAGGGGCGCCCATCAATATAAACTGTACCGTCATAGGCATCGTAGGCGCTGCCAAAAATTTCCTTTGCCACGGTGGCACCCAGTACGCACACCTTTTCCTTGCTCTCGTTGTTTTCTTCTGTAAGGAAATCCCCGATGGCCATTTCCAGATTACTGATGGTGGCATAATTGTCCTCCACACCGGCAATGGTGTAATAGGAAGCAGAGGTCATATCGCCTCCCTCCACCGATGCTGTAGTGGAATAAGAGATCGTAGTTGCAGAGATTCCCGATACAAAAGTCGCCAGATCATCACAGTCTTCACTGGTCAATGTCACGGTTTCGCTCTCTTCCTCCTGTCCGAATCCGAAAAATCCGCCGAAATCCATGCCACCGCCGGGACCACCGGACGTACCGCCGCCGGAACCTCCTCCGGGACTTCCTCCCATATTAGTGACGGTAACGCTTCCTCCTCCGCCCGGCATTTCAAAGCTAAAACCACCGCTGTCACTGCTGTCGCAGGAAATATCAATGGCTCCGGCATTCAGGTTCTTGAACTGCTCCGCCACTTCTTCTTTTCCACCGGTACCTATCGCTAGCACCAGCATTATGGTGGCGGATCCCACAACGATACCAATGGAAGTCAGGATCACTTTGAATTTATTCTGTGACAGGTTCAGCCACACCAGACGTAATATTTCGGATAATCTCATATTTTATTTCTTCCCTTCCATTGATATTAAGCTCATGCAGGTCTTTATACTATTTTGTAATGCTGCTCTCGATAAGTATGGTATCTCCCTCTGCAATATCCCCGGAGATCTCCACATTGGATCCATCTGACAGTCCTGTCGTTACTTCTTTTTTCACAATGCTGCCATCCGCATTCTTCACCTTTACATAGGTTTTGTTATCTTCTGTGATGATGGCTCTGCGTGTGACATACAGTACGTCGGCGGTCTCTTCCGTGACAAACGTCACATCTCCCGTCATGCCCTGAAACAGACCGGATGCATCTCCTTCCAATGTGACAGTTACGTCATAAGTTACATTCCCGCTGGAATCTGCACTCGCATCTCCGATGGCGGTCACTTTACCTGTGAAGGTCTGCTCCGGATATGCCGTCAACGCAATGTTTGCCGCCGACCCTAATGAGATGTCTGTCATATCCTCCTCGTCGACCGTTACCGTCATGGTCACTTCGTCCATATCGTATAAGGTAACCAGTGAGGTTCCTGTGCTGATCTTGTCTCCGGTCTCCAGTTCTACGCCGGTGATCACGCCGTTGTATTTCGCACATACGGTATCTCCGTCAATATAAGTGCTGAATTCGTTCCATTTTTCCACAGTTTCATCATAGGTCTCCTGTTGATCGGACAGATCCTGTTCCAGATACCCCAGCGCAATATCGTAAGTCTCCTGCGCGGTATTGTAAGCCAGCGTCCGCAGTTGTTTTGTCTCGGTTGCGGTTAGCTTTCCCTGCTCTAATTCGCGCTTTGCTTTGTTATAGGCAGTCTCGGCAGTGGTCACATTTTCCTCCGCCTGCTTTACCTTCTGTTCCAGTTCTTCTTTCTGTTGCTCCAGAGAATCCGCGGTCGTCTGTGCCTGCTGTGTCAGCTGGGCAAAATATACATAACCGTAGGTGTCGTCCGCCGGATCCGTGCTGTTCAGACTGTACTTACAGTTGGACAGTACCTGCGCCGCATCCGCATAAGCTGCCGTCACTTCCGTAAGCTGCGCCTGATAATCCTCCAGATTACTCTTTGCCTGTTCCAGCGTAGTTTCCGCGGAATCTGCTGCGTTCTGCAGTTCCTGCAGCGTCGTACTGTATTCCGTATCTATATAACTTCCGTAAGCGGTACTGCTGTCATAGGTATATTTTGCCTTCTGTCCGGATAACGTCTGGTCTGCCTCCACTGCTTCCAGATCTGCCTTGGCTTTCTCCACGTTGGATTGCAATTCCTCTTCCAGCTCCGACACACTGTCCTCTTCCAGGCGGTACAGCGGATCTCCTTCCGACACATGCTGCCCCACGGAGACCAGCACCTCTGCAACCGTCAGGCTGGAATCATCACTGCTGCCCGTAGAACTGCTGCCGCCCATGTTAAAAATGTTGCCAAACATATCCAGTCCGCCCTGTGCTCCGCCGCCGGAAGCACCCATACCGCCGAAGCCGCCGGAGGTACCGTTGTTGCTGTTGTTGCCGGAAGAAGAGCTGCTGTCACTTGAAGTGCTTGTTCTCTTCAAGGCACTCATATCCAGATCAAAGGTCTGATCCACCGTACCGATATCCACGGATCCGCTCTCTGTGACACCTTTGACCAGCGTACCGTATTTTGCGGTAGTTTCTTTATAGATGACTTCTGTGTCATTTTCTGTAGAAAGTGCAACAGAACCAATCACGATTGCAATCACGCAGACAGCGCTGATACTTGTTATGATTTTTCGCTTTCGAGACCAGTCTTTCCATGCTTTTATGTGGCTGATCTTATTTTTTATGCTTTCTTTGAGCTTTTTCCCATTCTGTTTCATATCTGCTTCCATCATCCCTATCTCATTCCGGCTTTTCTATCATTCCACTTATCTCTCTTACTGTATTGGCTTCCTCACTACACGGATTCTGTGCAACTTTATTTCTATGTAGCTTTATTTCCATTGCTTTAATTGCCTCTGCCATTGTTCCCGGAGCCGTTGCTGCCGCGGTCGCCCTGACCGCCCTGTGGCATCTCTCCGCCGCCCGGCAGTTCCATACCTTCCGGTATCTGGAAATCCATGCCACCCATCGTGCTGTCATCCATAGAATTTCCGTCCATGATACGATCAGATCCATTGTTACCGGAACTACTGTCTGTGCCGGATGCCTCTTCCGTACTCTTGACTTCTGCCTCGGAGCTGACCTTACTTGCCAGGTAGATGGTATCTCCTTCTTCCAATCCGGACAGGATCTCGATATCCACGCCGTTGGTAATGCCGGTCTCTACCTCCGCCAATTCCCTGCCGCCCAGTGCTGTCTTTCGATATACATAGGTTTTGCCGTTTTCTTCGACAATGGCCTTACGGGATACATAGAGAACATCCTCTTTTTCTTCCGTTACGAAAATGACATCTGCGGTCATTCCCCCGTACAATTTCTCCAAAGCACCTTCCACGCTGATCTCCACGGTGTAGCTGACAGTGTTGCTGTAATCAGAGGTTGCCGTTGTATTGATCGAGAGAATACTTCCGGTATAGGAATCTTCCGGGTATGCCGTGAAAGTAATATCTACCGCATCCCCCACCTGCAGATCCACGATATCCTCCTGTGTCACATCCACAGAGATTCGCATGTCATCTGCCGTTGCATAGGAAAATATGGTTCCGGTAGTAGTCAGCCGGTCTCCCACTTCGTAACTGACGCCGGTGATCACACCGTCCTCCGTCGCATACAGGATACCGTCACTTCCGACAAAGTCTTCAAACGCCTGCAGCTGTTCTTCTCTTTTTTCCTTCGTCTCTTCCGCTTCCTGCAAAGTCTCTTTCAGGTCTTCCACCGTGGCATTGTAAGTGGTCTGTGCATTCTGCCCGGTGATTACAGCTTCCTGATAAGTTTCTTCCGTGTCGAGTTGATTGATCTTCTGTTTTGCCTGCGCCGCAGCCAGCTGATTCTGCAGATCCGTAATGGCACTTTCATTTTCCGTGACCGCATTTTCTGCCTGCGTCAGTGCGGTTTTGGCCTGCTGATACTTACTTCCGGCACTGAGGTAACCGCTCTGAATGGTCATGAAATTCACTGTATTGTCCGTCCCGGCACCTTCATAGCCTTCTTTTGCCGCTTCGTAGGTCTCCAAAGCATCCTGATAGTCTTCCTGCGCCTCCGCCAGTTTTTCCTGAAGGGATGCTGCGTTGGCCTGCTTCTGCTCCAGCTGCACCTGTAGAGAAGTTACGTTATTTGCCACACTGCTTGACGAAGTATTCCGAATAGACGACGCATAGGACGCACTGATCTTCTGGGTATCGTAGTCGGTCTGCGCTTCCAGCAGGGATAATTCATAGGTACTCTCTGCCTCCGCGTAGTCCGCCTGTGCGGAGGCAACGGCATTCTTAAGCAATGCCCGGACTGCTTCCACGCTGTCGTCTGTGAATTTCAGAAGCTCCTGCCCCTCGGTAACTCTCTGCCCACTGGCGGCATAGACTTCTTCAATTTTCAAATATTTCTGTGTCGTTTCTTCATCGTCATCGCTGTCACTATCACTGTCTTCGTCATCATCGCTGACGTCCAGATCCAGATCATAATCTATTGTTTTCGTCTGATATTCCAGGGACCCACTCTCCGTGACACCTACTTTCAGGGTGCCGCGCTCCACGGTCTCTTCCTTATAAATCCATTGCTCTTTTTGCAATAACGGCGCGATAAACACGGTATAGCAGGCTGCCAGGAGCAATACCACCAAAGCTGTTCCTGCCAAAATCAGCTTTTTCTGCTTTTTTGTGAGGGATTTCAGTTTTTCAAAATATAGTCTTTTTAATTTCATGACTGTGTCTGTCCTCCCTGCTGTTCCTTATCCCGGGCATTGTCATTTTCCTGCGGCATTTCTCTGTTACCCGATCCGCCTTCCGGCTTCGTTCCGCCCTCCGGCATTGCATCGTCTCCGGAGACGTCTCCGGGTCTGCCTTGCATACGTTGCTGCATCTGCGCAATCTCCTCTTCCGGCATACCGAAGATGACCGTCACGGATTCGTTGGCACTCAGGCTGCTGTTATTTTCATTTTCTTCGTTTTCTGTCGTGATTTTCACGGTCACACTGTAAGTAACACTGGTGCGGCTGTCGGAAGAAGATACCGGATCGATGGCTGTGATCTCACCGGTGAATCCGCCATTTGCGGAAGACTGTACATACGCACTGTCACCCACGGTGAGTTTCGCAATGTCTGCCTGATCTACAGATACGGTCACCGTCAGTTCCTTCGGATTGCTATATACGAATACCACCGCATCGGAAGTCAGATTCTGGTCTGCCCGTACCATGGTCCGCAAGATGGTTCCGTCCTCGGAAGCATAGAAATAGCCGTCGCCCACACTGCTTTCAAACAGTTCCAGATTCTCTTTTGCATCTTCATAAGTGCTCTTCAGTGCCGCCAGATCGGATTCTGCCTTTTCCACGGTCGTGTTGTAGTCGCTCTCTGCACGTTCCGCTGTAGACAGCGCCGTCTCATAGGTTAACTTCGCCTGTGCCTGCCGGATTTCCTGATTTTCCTTTGCCTCCGTGACTGCCTGCTGAAGACTGGGAAGCTTTAGCTGTAATGTCTGTAAATTAAAAGAAGCATTAGTGACGGCATCGTCATATTTCTCCTGTGCCTCTTCCAGATCCTTCAGGTTCTGCTCCAGAATGCTGTAGAGGGAAGCTAAAATGCTTGCATTAGAGGTTCCTCCGCTCTGCATATTGCCGCCGGCTCCGCCCCCGATCTGTACCGAGCCGCCACCGCCGGTGACCTGCGACCAGCCAACACCCCATTCATCCATCTTATCCGTCAGGGCTTTCAGATTTTCATCATAGATTGCCTGATACTCATCGACTTTGAAATAACTCTTATAAGAACCGTCATTCACATAGGATTCATACTCTGCAATGTCATCTTCCGCATCCTGCAATTCTTCCTCAGCCTTCGTCACAGCACTTTGCAGACTCGCCACCGTCTCGTCATAGACCTCTTTCGCCTGCTGCCCGGTGAGAATCGCGCTGTCTTTTGTATACTCTGCCGTGATGAGATTCTGCTCATATTCAATCTTGCCGGTGCGATACGCCAGTTCCGCATCTTCCAATGCTCTCTCCAGTTCTTTTCTCGCTTCCGCCACACTTTCTTCCGTCAGCTTCAGGATCTTATCCCCGGCAGTTACGTCTTCTCCGGACACGGCATATACTTCCTCTATCTCCAGATTGGTCGTCAGATTCTCCACGTCGAAGGTCTCCTCTGTAATACCGACATTGGTCACACCGGAAGCTCCCACCATATCCTCCGTAAGTGTGAGTCCTGCCATATTTCCAGGCATGGAAACTGCTGTCGCATTCCCGTTTTTATGCAGTATCACAACTGCCGTCACCGAACCGCCTCCTATCGCTAATACCAGAATCAGGACAACAATCATCCACTTCTTACGTCTCTTATGGTCATTCTTTCCCTTTTTTTCTGCTTCCTCAGAGTTTATCAGCTGTTTAATCTTCTTATTTTTCACGGCAAACCTCCGATTATGATTCCGTTCAAAATTACTTGTTTTCTCAAGTATAGGAAAATTTTGTATTCAAAAAGTGTTCACTCTGTGAAAATTCTGTGTCCGGGATTCTTTTATTTTTGTGAGAAGTACGCTATACTGACTGTTGGAAATTTGTCTATTCAGAGTACACACATAAGCGCATTTTTGAAAATTTCTTTTGTGAACGACATACTGAATAATTACGATGATTTTCTATTTCGAATTATAAGGAGGATACTATTCTAAGGCTCAGCGATAAGTCCTATAAGCCGCCGAATAGCACATAAGATGATCGGACTGGGAACTATAATAAATACAGTAAGCATTGCTGCTGCCGGATTGGCCGGCAATGTATTCAACAGATTTTTTACCAAAGAAAAACAGGCAATGCCAAAGACCCTCTGTTCGTGGATGCCTTTGTCACTGCCTCATTGACGGTATGTATCGGAGCCATGGCTATCGTCGGCTCCATCCAGGACGGAATGCTGGGCGATTACTCCACCCTCGCGGTAAAATCCGTTCTCGACTTTATCATTGTAGCCATTATGACCTGCTCTATGGGAAAAGGATGTGCTTTCTCCGCCATCCCGGTATTTGTGTTCGAGGGTGCGGTCACGCTGTTGGCAAGACTGATTGCCCCGGTCATGACGGATGCCACCATTGCCGGGCTCTCCCTCATCGGCTCTATCCTGATCTTCTGCGTGGGCGTGAACCTCGTCTGGGGCAAGAAATTCCGCGTGGCAAATATGCTTCCGGCGGTCGTTCTGGCAATCATTATGGAATATCTTCCCTGGGAGCTATAGCTTCTTGCAACGTTTTCAGATATGCTCCCTGTTCCGTAAAAACATAAGGTTTATATTTTTACGCATGAAAAAAGCTTTTCTTAATGTGATGAAAAGCAAACATCAAAAGAAATATTTTCTCCATGTCATTCTTTATCAGACTTCGGATTTCTTCCCGTTTAGATTCAGGCGTATATGTTAGCTCCATTCATTTTTCAAGATCTACCGGAACATCTATCTGCTCCTGAAAAGATTATTGCTCCCCAACTCTATTATTGATTTTTTCAGCCTCATTCAGGACACGAAGCTGATACTCTGCAATTTCCTTCAACGTTTCGAATCTATCTTTCTTATCCATTCCCTCACGGATCATTTGTGCATTATGCGATTCAAGATTCGATAGAACTGTTAATTCATTTATTGTTGCATAATCTCTAACATTGCTCTTTTTTGCAAGTTCCGGGTTCGCCTCTCTCCAAGCTTTTGCAGTAAAACCAAATAATGCAACATTAAGTAAATCTGCCTCCTCTGCATAAGGAAGCCACTGTAAATCCTCACGATAATTGTATACAGGAATTAAATAATTTTTAACTGCATCTGTTTGAATCAAATAATTGTTCTTAGATAGAAATCTCTTTGCATCCCATTCCAGCTTCTGCAGATCATTTTCAGCTTCTTTTAACCTTTGGAACTCCTTAATCAGGTACAACTTGAACACCGGACTAATAGCAGAAGCAAACTCAAATGCAATATCCTTATGCGCAAACGTTCCACCGTACTTTCCACGCTTAACATACAATCCAACCGCATTCGTCTTTTCTACCCATTCTGATACGCTTGGTGTAAAGGTAACAAGTCCTGCTTCTTTTTTAAAGTGTTCAGATTCGAACACTTTAAAATTCGGATTATATATTTCTTCCCATGTCGATAAAAATTCCAAAGTACTTCTATTTCTTAACCAATTTCGAATAACATCCGCAGCTCGTGAATTATCCGATTTAGCAGCTGCAATATCTGTAATACAGATATAGTCATCTATGTCTTCATACGATACCGTAACAGGTATTCCCTGAACTGTAATAACTCTATTTTTTGCCATTATTCTGTTCCTCTCTCCTTATTCATCTGCTCCATCCTCAAATAATATTCCAATAAACGCAGAAAGTACTTAGGAACACGCTTCTTACCATGCTCCCAGTCGCTTACTGTCATATATGGAATTTCAAAGTGCTCGCAGAACTGATGCCTGTTCATACCGGTACTTTCCCTAAGTTCTATTAAAATATCTTTTGCTTCTCTATCATCATTTATAATATAATCTACCATATCTTCGCTCCTTTCACGCCAAGCGTTAATAATATATTATCACGCAACACGTGAATATTCAATATTAAGTATATCATCCTGATTGTCCCCAGACGCATTAAACCTCTCATATATCAGTCAAAAGGCGTTTTCCCAATAACCGAGCTGAACTCCGCTTTACATACATTATGAAAGCCTCCGCAATTGCCAATACATTTCGCATCATAAATAAGTCCATATCGTTTCTGAATCCTTTATATAATGCAAAAAGCCGGCAGAAGCCCTCGATTTTTCGAGGTTATCTTCACACCAGCTCACATAAATATTATAAAAATCCGTTGGTGAAATTTTCTTTCCAACTTCAACTTGTAAATAACCTTCTGACGGAGTTGGGAAAGAAGAACTACTGTTTCCACTATACCATTACGGTCTCTTTGAAACACAGATATCCTCCAGATTCTGTGCCACCTCCGGGCCGATCGGTCTGCCGCCCGTGGTAACGCCCCATCCGGCACGGATTCTGATAATGTCATCGATCTGGCTCTGGGACAGCAGCGTCTTTTTCCCGAGAATAAAGTTATTCATCATCAGGATCTTCGCATAGTATTCCGTGGTCTCCATGCGGTAATATGCCTGCATGAGGTTCTCGCCCCAGGTCAGTGCTCCATGGTTCGCCAGAAGTACCGCATTGTAGTCACGGCAGTACGGAGCTACCGCTTCCGGCACTTCCTCTGTGCCGGGCAGTGCGAAATGCACTAACGGAACGCATCCTAACGACAATACACCTTCCATCAGCACCGGCTCTTCCAGACTGATGCCCGCGCAGGCAAAAGCTGTAGCTGTCAACGGATGCGCATGCACCACGCCCTGTACCTTCGAGTTCTCTTTGAAGACACGCAGGTGCATCTTGATCTCGCTGGAAGGCTTATGCGTTCCTTCCAGAATCTTCCCATCCAGATCCAGCTTCACCAACATGTCCTCTGTCATAAATCCCTTCGAGACTCCCGTGGGCGTCGCCCAGATCTCGTTATCCCCTACCTTACAGGAGATATTGCCGTCATTTGCCGCCACGAAACCGCCCTGATACATCCTGCGGCCTACCTCCAGGATCATCTGTTTTGCCTGTACATCTGATATATATTCCATAGTAATCCTCTCTTCTATGCACGCTTTCTGTGCATTGCACGCTTTCTGTGCATTGCATGCTTTCTGTGCATTGCACACTTTCTGTGCATTTATCTGTTTTTCTGCTATTTGACAAGCATCCTATGCTTTTATTCCATAGTATTATTTTATTTGACGCGCGTCAAATATTACTCGTACCTATTTGTACTCTTTTATCTTATTTTTTTCATATTTCTTTGCCGTCTGTCTTATGATAAAATTCAGTTATACAAATAAAATTCGTTGACGAATTAATCACATTTTTTACCACTCAAAAGGAAACGGAGAGGCTTTTATATGAATATTACAGTCTACCTTGGCGCAAATGAAGGAAATGATCCGTGCTTACGGGATGCCGTCCGGGAACTGGGCACCTGGATCGGAGCCGCTGGAAATGCTTTAATCTATGGCGGCTCTAAATCCGGACTGATGGGGGCGATCGCTGACAGCGTTTTAAAGGCCGGCGGAGAAGTAACCGGTGTTGAGCCGCAGTTTTTCATAGAAAGTGAATTGCAGCACGATGGCCTGACCCGGCTGATCGTGACAAAAGATATGACAGAACGCAAAACCAAAATGATTAAACTGGGAGATGCTTTTATCGCTTTCCCCGGCGGCACAGGAACCTTGGAAGAAATTGCCGAGGTCATGTCAAAGGTATCTTTAAAGCACCTGAATGCTCCCTGTATTCTCTATAATCTGAACGGGTACTACGACGGTTTAAAATTGCTTCTGGATCACATGATTACAAAAGGGCTTTCCTCCAGGGAGCGCCAGGAAGGCATTTATTTTGCTGAAAATCTTGAAGATATCAAACGGATTTTGAAAAATTGATAAATTTCATTTTATACGTATGACAATTTTCTATATAAAGCGTTTTTATGGCAAACCGAGCATACAGATATCTGTAAAAACAATAGAAGTAAATGATATTCGCTTTAAAGGAAAGCGGTCGATTAACTGGAAAGACGTAAAAGAGTATTTAAAAGAATACGTTGGAGATTTTTATAAAATAGCTTCTACGGGAGATGTGATATACATTGGGTCTGATCTCCCCAGCGAATATAGCGGATCAGAATATACACATAGCATGAGAGGAACGAATGCAAAAGCAAAGGCAAATGCAGCACAAGGAATTCCTGAAATCATAGAAATAGCTATAGGAAAACATTATCGCAAAAATAACGAAATCAAACATTGGAGAAACGCAATGTATGGCTGGTATCGTTATGATTCAAGATTTGCACTTCCGGTGTACACAAATAATGAAATTGAAAAGTACAATGTTTTTCATGCATCACTTATCATAAGATATTCCGAAGATAAGAAATTGTATTTATACGATATTATAGACATAAAAAAAGAAACGAGCAACCCGATTGAGCCATAAGGCTGTACACGACAAAAAACCCATTTCTTTTATGGCTAGATAATACTATATGATATAAAAAATGTCAATCCGAATATTCGAATTAACGGTTTGGATTAGAAACCGGTTTTTATTCTGCCTGTCATAAAATAAAAGGTCATTAAATAACTTCCTGTTTGTAAGATAAAACATAAATCAGAATATTTTGTAACTACTATTGACTCCTACCTTGCGTAATAGTTTAAAGTATGCTTATCGAGAGGAGGAATTGACAATGATGACAGTAAATGAAGTAAGTAAATTGACCGGAGTGAGTATACGCACTTTGCAATATTACGATACCATTGGGCTCTTATCACCCATTGCACATACCGAGTCCGGATACCGGTTGTATGGCGATACATCCCTGGAACGGCTACAGCAGATCTTACTGTTTCGGGAATTGGAATTTCCTCTTAAGGAAATTAAAAGGATCATAGATGCCCCTAATTTTGACAGAAATAAAGCGTTAGAACAGCAGATTGCATTGCTTACCATGAAAAAGGAGCATCTTGAAAATCTTATTAATTTCGCTCGGGGAATCAAAGGAATAGGAGTGAAATATATGGATTTTAAAGCATTTGACACAAGAAAGATCGATGAGTATTCTAAACGCGCAAAAGAACAGTGGGGACAGACTGCCGAGTACAAGGAGTTTGAAGAAAAAACAAAGAACCGGACAAAAGAGGAGGAAGCTGCTGTTGCTAATGAGTTCATGCAGATATTTGTCGAATTCGGGCAGATGAAGGAAATGGACCCTGCCGATGAGCAGGTGCAACGGCAGGTAAGAAAACTTCAAGCTTACATTACAGAGCATTTTTATACCTGTTCCGATAAGATTTTATGTGGTCTTGGAAGAATGTATGCCGGTGGTGGAGAACTTACGGAAAACATTGACGCTGTCGGTGGAACAGGCACTGCGGAATTTGCAGGTAAAGCCATGGATATATTTTATATGAGTGGGAAATAAGGAAATGGCACTGCTTTGGTGAATCGCGGCAAATAGCAGAAAGCAGCAAAAGAACCGGGAGACAAGACAGTATCCCGGTTCTTTTGCGTATTCTTAATATATCTTCCAAAATTACCAGATTTTCATCACATGCTGCATGGCAAGACTTACAATTGTAATTCCACACCAACAGGATGCTCCGACTATAATGGGCTTTCCGCCTGTTTTAATGAGCTTTATGATATTACTGTTCAATCCGATTGCAGCCATTGCCATAATGATCAAAAACTTAGACAACTCCTTCACTGGCTGGAACACATTCACATCCACGCCTATATGTACACAGACTGTGGTAAAAATGGCTGCAAGTACAAAATATAATATAAACATCGGAAATGCTTTCTTCAGGCTGAACTTTGCAGCCTGCTTTCCTGCTTTTGTACTCTTCCTTGCCTGCAGCAATGATAATCCAAACGTAATCGGTATAATCGCAAGTGTTCTTGTAAGCTTTACGGTCACCGCTTTATTCAATGTCTCACTTCCGAGATTCCACATACTGTCCCATGTTGATGCGGCAGCCGTTACCGATGATGTGTCATTGATTGCAGTACCTGCGAAAATACCAAATGCCTCTCCATGTACCGTATCAAATCCTATCAGTTTTCCAAGGATCGGGAAAAAAATAGCCGCAAGTACATTGAAAAAGAAAATTACCGCAATCGACTGCGCTATTTCATCATCATCAGCATCAATCACCGGCGCTGCTGCCGCAATAGCGGAACCTCCGCAGATAGATGACCCGACACCTACCAGTATCGCTGTATTTGTATGTACTTTAAGTAATCCGTGCAATATCCGGGCGATCACAAGAGATGTAGTAATCGTACATACAATAATCGGCAATGACTGTTTTCCTGTCTGAAAGATCACACCGAGATTCATTCCAAATCCAAGCAGGACTACTGCTGCCTGAAGTACTATCTTCGATGTCCCTTTGATTCCTGCTTCTGCTTTTCCCTTGTCATTCCAAAACATGGTGATGATCATTCCGGCTATAATTGCTATAATTGCGCCTCCTATTACGGGAAACATTTTTCCCAATATCCATGCCGGTATTGCTATCACGAGACAAACCAGAATACCACGCCAATTTTTCTTAATAAAATTCATGAAGTGCCAACCTCTCTTTTTTCTTAATGAAAAAAGTATAGCTCTGTACATTCATAATGTAAAATTATATAATAATATCGAACAATAAATTATTTTTATTGATAAAAGGAGCAGCCTATGCTGGATTTTAGAATAGAAACGTTTCTCACAGTATGCCGGACAATGAATTTTACCACTGCCGCAAAGCAATTAAACATTACGCAGCCTGCTGTATCCCAGCATATTCACTATCTGGAAGAAGAATACGGTATTCCTCTCTTTATATACCAAAACAAGCGGCTTTTTCTTACCGAATCCGGAGACCTGCTCAGGAAACGTCTGCTGACGATGAAGAACGATGAGAAGGCTATAAAGGAAGAATTAAAAAATAGCTGTCTGGAAACAGAATCTCTTTCTATCGGTGTTACTATGACAATCGGTGAATATGCAATTGTTGATAAACTCTCCGATTTTTTAACGCGACACCCCAAAACAAATATTCATATTCATTATGGTAATACCTCACAGCTTTTGCATCTGCTCGGCAACGGCCAGATCCATCTTGCCATCGTGGAAGGTAATTATCCCAAAGAAAATTATACTTGGAAAAAATACAGCACAGAGGACTATATCGCTGTCTGTGCCGCATCTCATAGTTTTCCTGCAGGTCATCCTCATACCCTGAGTGATCTGGTACAGGAACGTCTTCTTTTACGTGAGGAAGGATCCGGTACGAGAAATATTCTGGAACAAAGTCTGATTGCCCGTGGTTTGCGTATTTCTGATTTTCCTCATTATGCTGAAATTGAAAATATGCACACCATCATCAGTCTGCTGAAAAAGGACTGTGGAATCTCATTTCTGTACAAAATTGCTGTGGAAGACGAATTACATTCCGGTGTAATCAAAGAAATTCCTCTGGATGACTTCCGAATGCAGCATGATTTTGATATTATCTGGGAAAAACAAAGTATATTTACCGAGAAATATATTTCTTTCTGTGAGGAATTTATTTAGGAGGACGACTATGAAAATCGAACACATTGCACTTTATGTAAACGATCTGGAAGAAGCAAGGAATTTCTTCCAGAAGTATCTTGGCGCAGAATCAAATTGCGGCTACCACAATCCGAATACCGGCTTCCGCTCCTACTTTCTTACGTTTGATGACGGTGCCCGACTTGAGATCATGAACAAGCCGGAAATGTCAGCCCTTCCAAAAGACGCTGTCCGGACAGGATATGCGCACATTGCTTTCAGCGTAGGCAGTAAGGAAAAGGTAGATTCCTTGACTGTCACGCTGAAGGCAGCCGGCTATGAGGTGATCAGCGGCCCCCGGACTACGGGGGACGGCTATTATGAGAGCTGTATCGTTGCTATGGAAGGCAACATGATTGAGCTTACGATCTGATTCTTCCTCCTTTTTACTTCTACAAATCTTATTTTTCACGCAAACCTGCTGCATTCCTGCCAACTTACTATACAAAAAAAGCTGACAGTGCTATACTATGAAAATGCAATTTTCAGTACATCTGTAAAACCTAAGCACTATTAAATCACGAGGTTTTTATCACATATGAAGCACAATCATCAGAAATTTTCATACATCAAATGGCTGCTGCCGGTACTGGTCTTCCTCATCGGCGAGAGTATCGTGCACACGATTGCCCATACCGTTCGTCATGCAGATTACGAGCAGCTTCGTGCAAAAGCGGAACTGAATGCCGTCACTTATGCCACCCAGATGACGGATGCGCTGTACAACGGCATCGGTATCACGGACTCGCTGGAACAAATCCTGATCAGCGAGGATGGCAATATTGATAAGTTTGATGTGGTTGCACAGTATATGATGGCGGATTATGTCCAGAGCATCCAACTGGCTCCGAACGGTATCGTCACCGAGATCTATCCGGAAGCCCGCAACGAGGCCGGTAAGATCGATCTGATTCATGATGAGACTCGCGGTGATATCGTAAACTACGGAATTGACAACAATATTGTAGTCATGCAGGGTCCTTTTGAACTCAAGCAGGGCGGTCAGGGAATTGCGATCCGCAATCCGGTCTTCCTGCAGGATGAAAACGGCAACAGCACCTTCTGGGGATTGACCATCGTCATCATCCGTGTTCCGGACATTTATATAGATTCCGTAAACGCCCTCACGAACTTTGGATATGAATACAGTTTATCTAAAACGTCCTCTCCGCTCACAGATGATTTCAAAGTGATTGACCGTTCCGGTGCAGAATTGACAGATCCGGTTTCTTACACGTTTGAGCTCGGTGGCTGTACCTGGCAACTGGATGTCATGCCAAAAGGCGGCTGGCAGAAAGACAAAAAGCTTCCGTTCATCTTTATCTGCGGAGGCTGCATGATTCTCCTGCTGGAGACTCTCACGATTGCATTTTTAATCATGAGAGAGCAACGACGTAAATTCCGTCAGCTCTCCCTGACGGATGGTCTGACAGGGCTGTTAAACCGTACCGGCTTCGATGAACAGGCAGATTCTTATCTGCGTAAATCTGATGTCAAATCCTGTGTCGGAATCCTGTTGGATGTCGATAATTTTAAATTCATTAACGATATGTACGGTCATGCTGTGGGAGACCGTGTATTACAGCAGCTGGCGGATTCCATGCGGCAAACCTTTCCCGAAAATGCGATTCTCGGTCGAAATGGCGGCGATGAATTCTGCATCCTCCTGAAGGACTGCAATGTGGAAGAGGCAATCCCCCGAATCGAGGCATTCAGCAATTCCTCACGGACTTTTGAGAGCAAAGGCCAGACGCATAACTACGGTATTTCCATAGGTTACGCCGAATACCCCACCCACGCAGAGAAAATCTCCGATCTGCTTCGTTACGCGGATATGGCACTGTACGAGGTAAAGCTTGGCGGAAAGCACAGCTGTCTCTGCTACAAGAGCAGCTTCCACACTTCCAAGCGGACACAGCTTGGATTCGAACTGGACGATATCTCCAGTAACCTGCCCGGTGCCTTTTTTATCTATAAAGCAGACAAAACAGACGAACGCATTCTGTTCGCGAACCGGGAAATGATTCACCTCACGGGATGTACCGACCTGAATGACTTTATGCAGTTCACTCACCGTAAATTCAGCAATCTGGTGCATCCGGAGGATTATACGAAGATCGAGAAAAGTATCTGGGATCAGATTGAGTCCCACTGCGACGGAGATAACGATTACGTGAAATACCGCCTCGCCACAAAGACCGGCTCCTATAAGACCGTTCTGGACTTTGGCCGTATCGTGGAGAGCGAATATTACGGCTCCGTTTTCTATGTATTGATCGTGGATTGTGATTATATTGATTCGCATTACGATAATTTTTAATGCTGTAACTACAAAAATAGGCATAACTGAAATTCCTCCGGAACATACTATATCCGGAGGAATTTTTATATGAAAAATAAAATAAAGTCATACTTACAACGTTTAAATAAAGGAGAAGCCCTGGAAAGTGTCCAGACAGATTTCGTCAGAGAGTGCAAGGATGTAGATCCCGCAGACATCATGCAGGCAGAGCAGGAGTTGCTGCGGGAAGGCACCTCCATCGGAGAATTACAACGGCTTTGTGATGTTCATTCCGCGCTGTTCCATGGTTCCACCACAGAAGAGAAAATCGCCAATGCCGAAAAAGCCGCAGTTCATTCTCTCAATGCGCAGAAACTCCACGCAGAAAACATGAAAGACAAGCGTCTTTCCGCTGCTGCCGCCCTGATCCAGATCTCCGGGCATCCCCTGCAGACTTTTACGCTGGAAAATGCAGCACTGGAAAATCTGATTGCCCGCGCGAAGCAGGTTCTGGAAAATGGAACAATAAATGACGGATCATTAAATGAGCTACGCCAGATTGCTATCCACTATGCCAAGAAAGGTGACTTGCTTTATCCACATCTGAATGTACAATATGGGATCAGCGGCCCCTCTGCGGTCATGTGGACTGTGGATGACGAGATCCGGGATGAACTCAATGCTCTGGCGAAGCAAAGGGATCAAAAGTCAACAGATGCCCGGAGGCAACGTCTGAAAGCAGTACTCACCCGCATGGAAGAGATGATCTACAAGGAATCCAATATCCTCTTCCCCAACTGTGCGCTTAATTTCACAGAGGAAGAGTGGTACCAGATCTATCGGGATGCCAAAGACTATTCCGAATGCTTCGGTGTCAGGGGAGACACCTGGGAAGCCGCGGAAACCTATCTGCATAGCAACGCTTCTGAAGCAGATACCATGTCTGCGGAACACGCTTTCGTGGGCGGTGAGACCCGGATCCATCTCCCCGGAGGCAGTCTGACATTGTCGCAGCTGACAGCCATGCTGAATACGATTCCTCTGGAGATTTCTTTCGTGGACATCGACAACGTCAACCGTTATTTTAACGAAGGGTCCAAGGTATTCAAACGCCCCGGCATGGCATTGGGCCGCGAAGTCTTCACCTGCCATCCTCCTAAGATTGAACAGAAGGTGCGTCACATCATCGAAGAATTCCGTGCCGGAACCCTGGATCAGGTGCCGGTCTGGATGGACAAGGGCGGCCGGACTTTTCTGGTAACTTATTACGCTGTCCGCGATAAAGAGGAGCAGTATCTGGGGACCTTGGAACTGGTACAGGATATGGAATATGCAAAAGAGCACTTCCGCTAGGACAGTGCTCTTTTCTCTTCTTGTGCTTCCTCTACATAAATACGTGCATTTTCCAGATTCCACCGGATCTCTTCTTCGGTAACAGCACGTTTTACTTTTCCGGGATTACCGATAACCAGGGAATTATCCGGTATCTCCACATTCTGTGTCACCAGCGCTCCGGCGCCGATGATGCAGTTTTTCCCGATCGTACAGCCGTTCATCAGAATCGCACCCATGCCGATCATGGTATTGTCGCCGATCTTACAGCCATGAATGATCGCACCGTGGCCTATGGTCACATGATCCCCAATCTCCACCGGATATCCGCTGCCCAGATGTACGACCGCATTGTCCTGAATATTGCTCTCTCTTCCGATCACGATAGAATCCCGGTCTCCCCGGACAACCGCATTGTACCAGATTCCGCTGTTTTCTCCGATCGTCACATCTCCCTGCACCACCGCACCGGGAGCTATAAATGCTGTATCATGGATCTGCATAACTTCACTCCTTCCAGTGCAGTCTGTGCAATTCTCCATCCCTTTGCATGCTCTCAAACCCCTGCTGTCTGAGTGCCTCGTAGAGCACGATGGCTACGGAATTGGACAGATTCAGGGAACGGATCT